>Ga0306899_1000212_pt1 | contig 34161 bp, 29 predicted proteins | sample AntRauMFilla3764_FD_190407 | JGI IMG/M metagenome (GOLD analysis project Ga0306899, IMG submission 190407) | Saline lake microbial communities from Rauer Islands, Antarctica - Metagenome Filla 3 #764 (v2) (version 2) | ecosystem: Environmental > Aquatic > Non-marine Saline and Alkaline > Saline ... | reverse complement strand
CTACTCCTACCTTACATCTCCTCTCAATACCTCAATTAGCGGGGTGCAAAACTACAACTCTTTTCCTCTTCCTACCAAACTTTTTTCAAGGTTTTTTTCAAAGATTTTATGGTTGCAATCCTAACCGACTGAAATACCACTTCTTAACCTATAAAATATTTTAAAAGAAACCACAATACAGGCACCACTTCTACCCAAAACGAGGTGTAATAGAACGAATTTTGACGATTCGCCTTCAACACAAGTATTATTATGATAAAATGCATCAATATATATATGTATGTATCCAACATCAAATAACTTGATAGAAACATCGAAAGCAAAAGGAAACTTAATGCAAGGATTTTAGATCTGGATACTCCTAAAACCTGTGGTAAGGTTTTTAAATATATTTGATCTAATCGTAAATCTCTTATTTCAAAAGGAATGATAAGCGCTACAACAATCAAGAATCTACTACATATATAGAGTATTTCTTCAGTAGAAAACGAACTCAATGCAATTTCAGAAGAAATCAATGGTAAAACAACTGTAGTACCTGACCAAACTATTGCAATTATAAATATTTTTAAACCACTTACGTCTCTCAGGTTTTTTGCTCTAGGTAAAAATGGAAGTACATATAATAATGTAAGCGTGATTAACCCAATAATAAATAAGATATCATAAATATCAAAATACAATAAAAAATAGATGACAGGAATAATAGAAAAAAGAGCTAAAGCATATATAAGTTTTAGGCTAATACTTATTTTATAATCTGGACTTACAAGTAAAGGAATGTACTTCACGAATGTGTAGGCTGTAATCGTTGAAAAGAAAACAAAGGAAAGTACATGGTATTGAAGGTTTAAATCAAAATCCAAATATGTGATGCAAGTGAAGGCAAGAACTGCAAACGCAACGTGAATGCTTGAGTTGATATAAAGCCTTAAGAGTTTTGATAAAAAAATCACATCGACAAAAGTAGAGTTTTTACAGAATATATTTTTATTGAAAAGTTAACTATAGTGAACACGTCTTAAACTATTGTTTCATTATAAATAATGTATTTTTGTGTGCAAATTTTAAAAATCTTTCAATGAATACAGAATCATTTTCATCAAGACACATAGGTCCTAGAGGTGAGAGTATAAAAGAGATGCTTAACGAGGTAGGCGCAGAGTCCGTAGGTGAACTTATCTATGAGACCATACCGAATGATATTAAGTTGGAAAGGAAATTGAATTTGCCAGAGCCATTAACTGAGTTTGAATTCTCAAACCACGTACAGGGTTTAGCCAGTCAAAACAAGGTATACAAATCCTACATTGGATTAGGCTACCACCAAGCAATTCTTCCAGCGGTTATTCAAAGAAATGTATTTGAAAATCCAGGCTGGTATACTGCTTATACTCCTTATCAGGCTGAAATCGCTCAAGGCAGACTTGAGGCTTTATTAAATTTCCAAACCATGGTTTCTGATTTAACAGGTATGGAATTGGCTAATGCCTCATTACTAGACGAAGCCACATCTGCTGCTGAAGCTATGACTTTATTATTTGCGGTGCGTTCACGTGAGCAAAAGAAAAATAACATTGTCAAGTTTTTTGTTGGAGAGAATGTGTTGCCACAAACTTTAGCATTGTTAAAAACGAGATCTGAGCCTTTGGAGATTGAATTGGTTGTAGGCAATCCCGAAAAATTTGATTTTGATGAAAGTTATTTTGGAGCATTGATACAATATTCCGGTAAACATGGAGAGATTCACGATTACCACGAATTCACTAAAAAAGCTCAAGCAAACAACATAAAAGTTGCTGTTGCAGCAGATTTACTGAGCTTAACTCTTCTGGAAGCTCCAGGAGATTGGGGAGTAGATGTTGTAGTGGGAACTACACAGCGTTTTGGAATCCCATTAGGTTACGGCGGGCCACATGCAGCCTATTTTGCAACCAAAAAAGAATACAAAAGAAATATTCCAGGAAGGATCATAGGCGTCACCAAAGACATGGATGACAATACCTCACTGAGAATGGCTCTTCAAACGAGAGAACAACATATAAAAAGAGACAAAGCGACTTCCAATATCTGCACAGCTCAAGTTTTACTTGCGGTAATGGCTGGGATGTACGCTGTCTATCACGGACCAAAAGGTCTAAAGTTTATCGCCAATAAAATCCACAAGAACACTGTAAGCTTAAGTGAAGGATTAGAAAAACTAGGATTTTATCAGGTCAATAAATTATACTTTGATACCATTTTCATAAAAGCGGATGCCAAAAAGATTAAAGACATTGCTGAACGAAAAGAAGTGAATTTCTATTATCCTGATGCTGAAAGTGTATGTATTTCTATCAATGAAACAACATCTATCCAGGATTTGAATGAGATTTTAGACATTTTTGAAGAGGCTTCAGAAAAGGACAAAGAAGCTATCAAAGATTTATCAGACAGCATTATTGATGTAAGCGAATTGAAGAGAGAAAGTGAGTTTTTAACTCATGATGTTTTCAACAGCTATCACTCGGAAACTGAATTGATGCGTTACATCAAAAGATTAGAAAGGAAAGATTTGGCATTAAATCATTCCATGATTTCTTTAGGATCTTGCACCATGAAACTAAATGCTGCTTCAGAAATGCTGCCGCTTTCCAATCCACAATGGGGAAATATTCACCCTTTCGTGCCAAAGAATCAAGCTGCAGGATACCACGAAATACTTTCAAAGTTAGAAGATTATTTGACTGAAATCACTGGATTTGCTGCCACTTCCTTGCAACCAAATTCTGGAGCTCAAGGAGAATATGCCGGTTTGATGGTGATACGCGCGTATCATAAATCCAGAAATGATTCTCATAGAAATATTTGCTTGGTCCCATCGTCTGCGCACGGAACGAACCCCGCAAGTGCAGTAATGGCTGGAATGAAAGTTGTCGTGATTAAAGCAACAGACAAAGGGAATATCGACATTGACGATTTAACAGCTAAGGCTGAAAAACACAGCGATAATTTAGCTGCATTGATGGTCACTTATCCCTCTACTCACGGAGTGTTTGAGTCTGACATCAGAAAAATTACGGCTTTGATTCACGAACACGGCGGACAAGTCTACATGGACGGTGCTAATATGAATGCTCAAGTTGGATTGACCAGCCCAGGCAGAATTGGTGCAGATGTTTGTCATTTGAACTTACACAAAACCTTTGCTATTCCTCACGGAGGTGGTGGGCCAGGCGTTGGCCCTATTTGTGTAGCAAAACAATTAGCTCCATTTTTACCAAATAACCCATTAATTGAAACTGGCGGAACAGAGGCAATTTCTTCCATATCTGCCGCACCTTTTGGATCTGCATTTGTTTGCTTAATTTCTTACGCATACATTAGAATGCTTGGTGAAGAAGGGCTGAGAGAATCCACCGAGTATGCTATTCTTAATGCAAATTATATTCAGGCTAAATTGAAAGGTCATTACAAAACCTTATACTCTGGAGAAAAAGGTAGAGCTGCTCACGAAATGATTATAGATTGCAGAGATTTTAAAGAGTATGGAATAGAAGTAAAAGATATTGCCAAAAGGCTTATTGATTATGGGTTCCACTCACCTACTGTATCTTTCCCTGTTGCAGGAACAATGATGATTGAACCTACAGAAAGCGAAAGCAAGGCTGAACTTGACAGATTTTGTGAAGCTATGATTTCAATAAAACAAGAAGTTGAAACATGCGATAAGGATAATCCTAACAATGTGCTCAAAAACGCGCCTCATACTATTGCTATGCTGACAGCTGAGAACTGGGAATTTGACTACAGCAGACAAACTGCTGCCTTCCCACTTCCCTTTGTAGCAGAAAATAAATTCTGGCCATCGACAAGAAGAGTCGATGAAGCCTATGGGGACAGAAATCTAACTTGTACCTGTGCACCAATTGAAGCTTATATTTAGATAGCTTAATTATTTTTTATAAATTATAGCCTCAAGTTATTTAATTTGAGGCTATTTTTATATCAAACCAACTCTTAGAAGATTATGACATTATCTGAAACTGAGAAAGGAAAACTTTTAGATTTCATCAAATCTCATTATGTCGATTTCCATGATTTAAGACTTCTTATAGCAAGGGATCTTGAAGAAGACATTGTTACAAGAATGCGAGAAGATGAGGAACTTACATTTGACGAAGCGCTTAAAGAAGCTTATAAAGAATACGGTGTAATCGGTTTTTCTGATATATCAGAAGTTTACATGAAAAAAATAGATAAATACTTCTACAAAAAAGTAATTCTCAAAATATTAAAAGATGAAGCCTCAACACCGAAATTTTGGCTTTTATTAATTTTAAGCTTTGCTGTAATACATACTATATTAATGTCACTTATGAATTCGCCTTTTATTTTGGCTGGAGGCTTTTTAGTATTGGTTATTATAGCCATGATTGTTTTTTTTAGAAAGTTCCATCGTGAAATGAAAGCTTTAAAAGAAAATGATAACTTTTATTATGTGCATCAGCTTTTGGCTTCAGGTAATTCTATCATCTTCCCAATATCTTATACGCCACTAATAATTGCTCCTCACGTTGGAAGACTGGCTGAAACCGAATTCTGGTCGATGGCTATTTTATCAGCTTTTGCAACGATTTCAGTCATTGGTTTTTACCTGATGTACTTTAGAGTCTATAAAGAGCGTCATAATATTCTAAAGAATTATAAAGATAACTTCCTCTCTAAAAATGTGACAACAAGCTTCAGGTTGCCTAAATCAAATTCAGAAAAAATTTTGAAAGCATTTAAAAACAATTAATTTTGACTCTTACTTTACAATTTAATCACATTAAATGTACCTTGCAAAAAATTTATATTGAACATGAATGCTATAAAAATCGTTGGTGTAGGGAGTTATATTCCAGAATTGATTAAGAAAAATGAGGATTTTTTAAAAAATAAATTCTTCAACCAAGATGAGACTGCTTTTGATGCTGAGCCTGAGGTGATCATCAAAAAATTTAAAGCCATCACAGGTATTGAAGAAAGAAGGTATGTAGACGAAAAATTAAAAACTTCTGATATTGCTACGTTTGCGGCAGAAACAGCCATCAAAGATGCAGATATCGACCCCGAAACTTTAGACTATATTATTGTAGCACATAACTTTGGGGATGTAGCTCATAATAAACAACAAGCGGATACTGTTCCTAGTTTGGCTTCGAGGGTAAAAGAAAAGTTACAAATCAATAATCCAAACTGCGTCGCTTATGACCTTTTGTTTGGTTGTCCGGGATGGATAGAAGGTTGTATTCATTCCTATGCATTCATGAAAGCAGGCATGGCAAAACGCTGTTTAATTATTGGGGCTGAAACACTTTCTAGAGTTGTAGATCCCAATGACAGAGACAGTATGATCTATGCAGATGGTGCTGGTGCTACCATTTTTGAACAAAAAGAAGGTAGTGGTGGTATTTTGGCTCACAAGACGGCAACTTACGCCAAGACCGAAGCAAACTATATTTATTTTGATAAATCCTTCTCTCCAGATAGAGAAGACGATAGAGCTTATATTAAAATGTATGGTCGAAAGATCTATAACTTTGCTTTGTCAAAGGTGCCGGAAGCTATGAAGTCCTGCCTGGAGGAAAGCGGAAAATCTATTGATGATTTGAAGAAAATTTTCATTCATCAAGCCAACGAAAAAATGGACGAAGCCATCATCCAAAGGTTCTATAAACTCTTTGATAGAGAAACACCTAAAGATATCATGCCAATGAGTATCGATAAGCTTGGCAATAGTAGTGTCGCCACTATCCCCACGCTTTATGACATGTTTTTGAAAGGAGAATTTGAACATGATAGTTTAAAGCCTGGAGATACCGTTATGTTTACGAGTGTTGGTGCTGGAATGAACATCAACGCGATAGTCTACGAAATCTAGGCTATTGATGTACGAAAACACCTATCCTGAAAAGCGATTTCGAATAACTTTAGAGTTTTTAAAAAAACATGCCTCACCTCCATCAACAGTTTTAGATTTGGGTGTTCCTAATCCTTTTTCTGAAATACTGACTTCGAAAGGATATGATGTTGAAAATACTAAAGGTCAGGATCTGGATGTTGATCAAAGTCAGCTAAAATCTTCTTCAGCTGAAATCACGACAGCATTTGAAATTTTTGAGCATTTATTATCACCTCTAGAAGTATTAAAAAGCCTCAAAAGTGAGTATCTGTTTACCAGTGTTCCTCTAAAACTCTGGTTTGCGAAAGCTTACCAAAGCAAAACAGATCCTTGGGATAGGCATTACCATGAGTTTGAGCAATGGCAATTTGAGTGGTTACTTGATAAAGCAGGTTGGGAAATTATAGATTCTAAAAGCTTCACGCATCCCATAAAAAAAATAGGGATTAGACCCATTTTGAGATATTTTACGCCAAGGTATTATCTTGTCTTCTGTAAAAGAAAACCGTAAAATTTGGATATCGCGATCATCATACCTGCTTATAATGAAGAGGAGTTTATAGAAGAGTGCCTTGATTCTCTTTTGAACCAAACACACTCACCAAAACAAATCCTTGTCGTTGACGATGGCTCAACCGACAAGACTTCAGAAATACTTGAACGCCTTTCTAAAGATCACACCAATTTCAGCTATGTCAAAAGGGACGAAAGCTTAAAGCATAGTCCTGGAAGTAAAATTATAGACGCCTTCAATTTTGGCCTAAGACATCTGAATGTTGATTATGATATAATCTGCAAATTTGATGCAGACTTGATTTTTCCAAAAGATTACCTTAAAGTATTAACCAGAGCCTTTCAAAAAAATCTAAAACTAGGCATGTATGGTGGCTTTTGCACAGTAGAAAAAAATGAAGATTGGAAAATTGAGCAACTTACTAATTCTGATCATTTGCGTGGGGCGCTAAAGTCCTATCGCAAAGCATGTTTTAAACAAATAGATGGTTTAATTCCGGCGATGGGTTGGGACACTATCGATGAAATGAAGGCTAGATTTTACGGTTGGAAGGTCGAGACCAATCCAGGCTTGCTCGTCAATCACCTTAAACCAACCGGCCAACATTACAAAAAAGATTTGCCCAAATTATTTGGTATTTCTTTATTCAGAATGAGATATAGTTGGCCTTTAGCTTTTTTGACTTGCTTGAAAATGGCGAAAAACAAATCGGATTTTTCTTTTTTTCTAAAATCAATAAAATCCTATCTAGAAAGTAATTCAAAAAAAAACACCTTCCTGGTAAGTTCCGAAGAAGGTGTTTTTATTAGAAACTATAGATGGAGGAAGATTAAAGAACGCTTAATCTAAAACTTCAGTAATTACAGAACCTGTAGCCCCATTGGGTAATTCTATTCCAAGTAAGGCAGAAATTGTTGGTGCGATATCCGGAATATAGTATCGGTTGTAGGTTTTACCGGATTTGATTCCATTTCCATACATCAACAAAGGTGCTTGTGTGTCGTAACTGTTTCCACTACCATGAGTTGATCCTTTTTTAGAATAAGAAATATAGGAAGGATCTAAAGCGAAAACTACATCTCCACTTCTTTTCTGATGGAACCCCTTCGCGATTAACTCTGCAGAATTTCCACTGAAATCACTATTTTCTAAAGTTTCTCTTGTATAAACTTTGTCTATATTTTTGTATTGAATCAGAAAGTGTTTCACCTCATTTTGAGCAGTGACAAATTCAGCATAGGTTTTAAACTTAGAATAATTCAAAAATATTTGATTGTTATAAATGCTTTCAATAACATTATCCAATCCAAAATTTGAGCTTAAGTGACTCTCGAGAGCATCACGCATTTCTCCAAACTCAAAATAACCCGCAGGAATTTTTTCATCTTTTAAAAACTGTGGAACATGAACTGCACCGTGATCTGCGGTTAAGAACAATGTGTAATTTCCTTTACCTACTTTTTCGTCAAGGAATTTCAAAAGTTCTGCTAGGTTTTGATCTAAACGAATATAAGTATCTTGGATTTCTTTAGAATTGACACCAAAATTATGACCCACATAATCAGTGCTTGAGAAACTCAAAGTAAAAACATCAGTAAACTCATCCTGACCTAATTCTTCATTGATGATGGCTTCTTTGGCAAAGTCTAAGAGCAAATCATTTCCGAATGGAGTTGGCCTTATAATGCTATAATCATCATTATCCTTGGCTAATTTTTTAAGATCGTAAGGAAAAGTAGCCTCATCTTTAGCCTTGAAACCATTTTCGTAATTATTCAGATCTGATCCACTTTCTATATAAGTAGCTATATCATTATATGTATCCCATTCTTTAAGGTAACTTTTAGCAACATCAGAAGAATTGAATTCATCAACCCAATTTGGCAGCTTATCCATATAAAAATCTGAGCTGATAAAATGGCCTAAATCACCTCCAACAAACCAATACGCTGCATTAGCTGTATGTCCGGCAGGCAAAATAGCGCCTCTATCTTTTATGGACACCCCTATTGTTTTGCCTTTAAATTGGGTATGTAGACGGTTTTGATCTGCAAAACTTGTTGTCAACATTCTATTGGGTGACATCTTACCATCTCTATCGTCTGGATCTATACCAATTCCTGAAGCATTAGGATCTGACGCGCAATAAACTCTTGTTTTATCAATTTTATTATACCAATTATTGGCAACTATCCCGTGATTCATTGGGCTTGTCCCTGTAAAAATAGAAGCATGACCGGGTCCGGTATAGGTAGGAACATAATCAAAATGAAAATTTTTCATTTCGAAACCTTCTCTCTGCAGACGTTTAAATCCATCTTCTGAATAATGTTTTTCAAATTTTGTTAAATAATCGTACCTCATCTGGTCAACAACTACTCCAACCACAAGTTTTGTAGAATTTTTGTTGTCTTGTGCAAACCCTTGAACTTGCGCTAACAATAGGAACAGAATAATGATTTTGAATTTCATATAATTTTTAATTTTTTTACAAAGATAAGGTGTTATGTTAGTTTCAAGTTTATGCTTGGGTTAAATCATATCTTCAAGTTTTTATTCTATTTTTATCAAAATTTCAAAAAGGCTTAAAGCAAATGCTAATAAATTATATTAAGAGTATTGGTCAATACTTCATCATGATCTATGAAACGTTCAAGAGGATGACCAAAACTTCAGAATTAAGAAGACTTATTCTGCAGGAACTTGATGACCTTATCGTTAGCTCACTGGGTATTGTAGTCTTTATTTCCTTCTTTATTGGCGCGGTCATTGCCATACAGACTGCTTTAAATTTTTCGAATCCATTTGTCCCAAAATCACTAATTGGTTTTGCAGCTAGGCAATCTATCATATTGGAGTTTGCCCCTACTTTTGTTGCTATAATTATGGCAGGTAAAGTAGGTTCTTATATCACTTCAAGTATTGGAACTATGCGGGTTTCGGAACAAATTGATGCTTTGGAAGTGATGGGAATAAATTCTTTGAACTATCTCGTTTTCCCAAAGATTGTTGCCATGTGCATGTTCCCTTTCGTCATCGGCATTTCAATGTTTGTCGGGACTATTGGCGCTTACTTCGCAGGAGTTTATGGAGGTTTTCTGAGCGCTGAAGAGTTTTTAACTGGTTTACAGGAGGATTTTATTCCTTTCCAGGTGTTCTATGCATTCCTTAAAAGTTTCATATTTGCTTTCATTCTGGCTACCGTTCCATCATTTCATGGATACTACATGAGGGGTGGTTCTCTGGAAGTAGGTCACGCAGCAACAACCTCTTTTGTATGGACCAGCGTTATTATCATTTTTATGAATTATTTCATCACTCAATTATTACTCAGTTAATATGATTAAAGTTAAAGATTTATGCAAATCCTTTGGAGACCTAGACGTATTAAAAGGGGTGAATGCTGAATTTGAAAAAGGAAAAACCAATTTAATAATCGGTCAGTCTGGTTCTGGAAAGACTGTGTTTTTAAAATGCTTACTAGGGCTAATTAAGCCAAATTCTGGAGTTATAGAGTACAACGGCAAAGCTTATAAAAGTTTTAGCAAGGAAGAAAAAAGAGAAATTAGCACTCAAATGGGTATGGTCTTCCAAGGTGGAGCTTTGTTTGACTCTATGACAGTTGGAGAAAACGTAGTTTTCCCTCTAAAAATGCTGACAAAAATGAGCAGGAAGGACAGAGAAAAACGTGTGGACGAAGTTCTAGACAGGGTAAATCTCGGAGATATTCATGATAAACTTCCTTCCGAAATAAGTGGAGGTATGCAGAAAAGAGTATCGATTGCCAGAGCAATTGTCAATAGACCCAATTTTCTTTTTTGCGATGAACCAAATTCTGGGCTGGATCCCAGAACAGCTTCTGTTATTGATAACCTTATCCAGGAAATCACTCATGAATATGACATCACAACTGTTATCAATACTCACGATATGAACTCTGTATTCGAAATTGGTGAAAATATAATTTATCTTGAGAATGGTATAAAAGCATGGGAAGGCAATAAAGATAATATATACAAGACGGATAATAAAAAACTTACAGACTTTGTATACGCCTCCAATCTATTTCAAAAAGTAAGAATTACACAAAGAAGAGGTCTTTAATTTATAGACAGGACACTTATATCATCTAAATTAAGCTTGTAGGATAACCAATCTTCAAGTTGTTTAAGTTTCTTTTGCTTTTCTTCTGAATTTATTTCAGGCTTCCACTTTATACTAAATGTTGGTATCGTGTCCAGGTTTTCAAAGTTGGATTTTATGACATCAGCAAAACTCACTTCAGCCACTTTTTCGTAATTCAACTGAATCTCTTGAGCTAAACGATCAAACCTTACGATTCTATTATTTTTCTGCATGGATCTCAACTCGTATTGTAAATTTTCAATTTCAGCTTTAGACTCAGCAAGCTCAAGAGAATCCCGCTTTTTCAGCTCAGACATAAACTGCAATTGATTGAAATTTTCAGAATTTTCATTCTGAAGAACCCTTAGCTCAGTATCTTCCAAGTATTCATAGTTGTTCATCTTATCCTTCCAAAGCGTGATCACTTCTTTTGGTATTTCTTTACCTAAAAAAGAAACATCAATTGTCGGAGAAAGACCGGAATCATAAGTAATTACAGTAGAATTCTTTTGAAGAAAAGATTGTTTATAATTCATTAACTCTTCCTGCACAAACCTATTAGCATCATTAATAAAGTAAGACTCCTTCAGTAAATTATAAAACAAATATACACTTGGGATCATTACAATTATAGCAATGGAAGAAGCGATTTGAGCAATCCTTCTTCGTCTCAAAGAATTTGCATATTTCACTAATGGAAATCTCAAAAACTTGGAAACCACAAAAGTGGATAAAGCTATAAATATGGTATTGATGGTGAACAAATACATGGCTCCACCAAAAATGCTCATATCCCAAACAGCTAAGCCGTAGCCAGCAGTACACAATGGAGGCATTAAAGCTGTAGCGATAGCTACACCAGAAATTACAGTGATAATTGTTCCTTTTTTGGCTTTAGCAATAATGAGCGCTAAGCCACCAAAAATAGCGACTAAAACATCAAGTATGGTCGGATAAGTCCTTGCTTCGAGTTCTGGTGTAAGCTGAGTGAGTGGAGACAATTGAAAATATAGAAATGCAGTCACCAAACTAAGTCCAACCATTACACCAAGGTTGATCAATGATCTTCTCAAAGCATCCACATCATTGATGGCTACAGAAAAGCCAAGCCCGACTATCGGTCCCATAAGTGGTGATATAAGCATGGCGCCTATAACAACTGCTGTACTACTTACATTGAGCCCAACGGAAGCCACAATTATTGAAAAGATTAAAATCCAAGCATTGTGACCTTTGAAAGGGATATCCTTTATGATAGCTTCCGTTGTAGCTTCTCTATCGGTATCGTGTGTGATATCCAAAAGCTCGTAAAGAAATTCTTTTATATTTGAAAAAGAATGTTTAAGGCTTGTTTTTACCTGTTTTGAGGATTCAGAGTTTGAATCATTGTCAGAAGGATTGGTAGTATTTTCAGTCATCTGTTAGCCGTAATGTTTACCAAATTTATCCATCACCAAGTTACGTATTGTTTTTATTTCTTGTTCATCTTGTTTTGGCAGTATTACAAGTGAATCTTCATTTTCTACTATTATATAATTATCCAGTCCTTTAACAACTGTAACTTTATCTTTGGAAGTCCTTAAAATAGTGTTCGTGGTCTCTATAAAAATTGATTGAGCATTGATACTCACATTTTCATTTTCGTCTTTGGGAAGTTGATTATGCAAAGAGCCCCAGGTTCCAAGATCACTCCAATCAAAAGAAGCCTCGATGACACCCACATTTGTAGCCTTTTCCAATATACCATAATCGATAGATATGTTTTCAAAGCCTGAATAATATTCTTCTAGAAATGAATGTTCAGCCTTAGTGTTTAATTTAAACAAAGATTTTTCAAAGATTGAAAACATTTCTGGTAAATAAGCCTGGTATTGATCTATGATGTAGGAGGATTTCCAGATAAAAATTCCAGCATTCCATAAATAATTACCTGATTTTAGAAAAGACTTTGCCGTAGGATAGTCTGGTTTTTCTGTAAAAGTTTCAACCATTTTCACGTTGGTAGAATCTTCATTTTTAAATTTGATGTAACCATAACCTGTATTTGGGAATGTAGGCTTGACTCCCAGAGTCATTAACAAATCTTCGCTGGAACAGGCTTCAAATGCTTGGTTCACATCTTTTGTAAAGGCCTCTTCATCTTCAATCCAGTGATCGCTTGGGGCGACAATCATTCTAGCCTTAGGATTTTCCTTATAAATTTTTAGTGCCGAAAGCAAAATACAAGGAGCTGTGTTTCGCATAGCAGGTTCAGCGATGACTTGATCCATATCAATTTCGGGTAATTGTTTATTGACTAAATCAACGTATTCTGAATTTGTTAAAATCAGAATTTGAGTAGAAGGAACTATTTTACTGAGTCTTAGAAAGGTTTGCTGAAGCAGAGATTTCCCTGTCCCCAGCATATCATGAAACTGCTTAGGATAGGAAGTTTTACTGACAGGCCAAAACCTTGAGCCAACTCCCCCTGCCATAATCACAGCATAATTATCCTTCTTGTTCATATCATTTATTTTAAAAGATCAACCTCTGCATTAGGTTGAAAAACGTAGATTTTTCCAGAACTTACTTCCTGACACTCGTACCTTTTACGAATTCGTCTCCCTTTCTTGAATTTTCTACCATTTGGGATCTGAAAAATACTACCAAAGGGAATTTCAAATATAAAGTTTTTCTCATTAGGTCCATCGTAATGCTTTAAAGCGACCGATAATATTGCATCCGTATCACTGCTTGCCGTTGGATTTTTAAAATGTCTGGCCAGCTCTGGCAGCAAATCGTTCGGAAATATTTCTGGATTCAAGAAAGGCAACATCAGTTTTTGAAAAGTATGTTTCCATTCTGCACCATGAGGAAGAATTGAAAACCCGTATGTCTTAAAAGCCAATAAGTGCGCCACTTCATGAACAGTTGTCAATAAAAATCTATATTTATTTAAATTAGAATTAACCGTTATTTGATGGAAACCATCTGGTTTCAACCTATAATCTCCATGTTTGCTTTGTCTTTGGTTTACAATCTTCAGTTGAACTTGATAAGCTTTGATCATTCCCATGATAGGAATAACCGCACGCTCGGGCAAATATTTATGAAGAGTGTCTTTCATTAAGATTTATGGAGTTGAACTGGAGACCTGCAATAGCTTACCATTATAAAATTTCTGCCCGTTGACAGAAAAATCCTTGATATATTGAGCCATTTCCAAAGCTGAATTGGGTGCTTCCAAACCTGGAAAAGCTTCTTCAAGCATTTCGGTTTGTACGGCGCCGAGTGCCAAAACATTAAAAGAAGGTCCATTTTCTTTATATTCTTCAGCAAGTAATTCAGTTAATGTAATTACAGCTGCTTTACTTGAACTATAAGCTGCTAAACCTGGAAATTTCATGCTGCCCTGCACTCCACCCATGCTACTGATGGTAACTACATGTGTTGATTCCTTCATCAATGGCATCAGCTTGTGTGTCAAATCAAAGACCGCAAATACATTAGTTTCATAAACGCTCTTTACATCCTGCATGTTTGTGTCCTTAAATTCTTGCTTCAAAAATTGACCAGCGTTGTTGATAAGAACATCAACAGATTTTACTTTCGATTTAATATTTTCAGTGACCTCAGCAACATCAGAAGAATTATTTAAGTCACAGGAAAAAGTATATACATTATCTAAGTTTAAACTCTTCACTGGCTTGTCATTTCTTGACAATGCGAAAACTGTATGTCCTTCAGACGCAAAAAGTTTTACCAGCTCAAATCCGATACCTCGACTTGTACCAGTGATAACAATAGTTTTTGACATTAGTTAAGATTTACTGTAGTTTCAGTTGAATTAATAAGTTGTAAAACACCAGGCTTTAAGTCATCAATTAAGTTAAGGTAAGCTTCGACATCTAGTTCCTCAAATTCATCGTTGACATGATGGTAGTATTCATAGTTTGTGAAATCGAATGTACAAATGGTATGAGAAGGCACGCCAAAGACCTCAAAAAATGGATAATTATCACTTCTTTTAAAAAGTCCATACTGAGCAGCTTCAGGTAAAAATCCTAAAAATTGCTCTTCACTATTATAAAATTCATTAAAGACCTCAGCAAGGTTTGACATTTCATAACCTGTAATGTAAGCGCGGTAATCTTTACCTTCCATTTGAACACCAAGCATCTCAATATTAAATACTACGTAAGGCTCAACCTCCATATCTTTCATTTTGTTCGCCAAATGTTTTGATCCTACTAAACCTTTTTCCTCAGCAGAAAACAGAGCAAATATGACATCTCTCTTTAATTCCTTATCTGCTAAAAATTTGGCCAGTTCCAAAACAGCAACTGTCCCAGAAGCATTATCATTGGCTCCATTCGCTATGCTATCTTGGTCTATCGCTTCGATATGTCCTATGTGATCGAAGTGAGCACCAATAACAAGTGGTTTCAGGTCAGATTGTTCTTTTGATTTAATAACTCCTACCACATTATAACCATCAACACCTTTAAGGTCAAAAGAATCTCTATAGGTTTCAAAATAAGGATTGACATTAAAATTTTTGAATGCATTTTCAATGTAAAGTGCAGCTTTTTCAATTCCTTCTGAACCAGTATCGCGTCCACTTAATTCATCTGAAGATAAATATTTTAAAGCAGAGGTTGCAGAATAATCAAATTGTGTCTTTTCTGATGTGTTGGATATTTCTTTTTTTTCTCCTTGAGGTGAATTCTTACAGGAGAGGGCTAAAAGTGAACCTATACAAAGGGTTAAAATAATTTTTTTCATAAAGTGAATATATAAAAAACTGCCTTTACAGACATCTTAATAGTCTAAAAAGGCAGTTGATTTATTTATTGTAAGTGAGTCTATGCAAGCATAGTCACTGGATTTTCTAAATAAGTTTTCAAGGTCTGTAAAAACTTAGCTCCAGTTGCTCCATCTACAGTTCTATGATCACAAGCTAAAGTAAGTGTCATTGTATGACCTACAACAATTTCACCGTTTTTGACCACAGGCTTTTCAACTATAGTTCCTACAGAAAGTATTGCGGAATTTGGTTGATTGATGATACTTGTGAATTCAGTAATTCCGAACATTCCAAGATTAGATACTGTAAATGTGCTTCCTTCCATTTCGTTAGGCTGTAGTTTTTTGTTTTTAGCTTTGCCAGCCAAATTCTTTACATTACTACCTATTTGAGTTAAGCTTTGCTGATCTGCAAACTCCAGAACTGGAACCAACAGACCTTCATCCACTGCAACAGCTACGCCTACATGGATATGTTTTGCAATTTTAGTTGCATCACCATCCCAGGATGAATTGACTTGCGGATGCTTTCTTAGTGCCATTGCAGAGGCTTTGATCACTAGATCGTTAAAAGAAACCTTTACGTCTGGCATTTCATTGATGTGAGATCTTGATGCCATTGCGTTCTCCATATCTACTTCAATATTGAGGTAGTAGTGCGGAGCAGAATTTTTGGATTCCAGTAAACGCTTAGCGATAGTTTTTCTCATTTGAGAGTTCTTAACATCTTCAAATGATTCTTCACCAGCCGGCGTATAAATTTCTGCTACAGGCTGAGGAGCTGCCTCTTCCTTCTTAGGCTGCTCTTTTTTAGTTTCAGCAGTTTTCTCTTTAGCAGGTTTTTCAGATGGTTTGTAATCTTCAACGTCTTTTTTGACGATGCGACCATTATCTCCAGATCCACTTACTTTTCTTAAATCTATGCCTTTATCTTCAGCAATTTTCTTAGCCAATGGAGAGGCTAGTATTCTTCCATCTGCGTCAGTATTATCTGCATCTTCATCGCCAGAAAGGTCTTGAGTGCTTGATTCATTTGCAGAGTCTTGAGATTTAGTTTCTTCAGACTTATCGTCTTTTGAAGATTTCTCTTTTGATTTTTTCTCTGAATCTTTTGAAGAAGACTTACCTCCTGACTTTAAAGATGCTAATACTTTATCTACATCTGTTCCTTCAGGTCCAATAATTGCTAATACATCATCTACTGGAGCAGAATCGCCTTCGTCGATACCTATGTAAAGCAACTTTCCAGAATAGAAAGACTCAAATTCCATTGTCGCTTTATCAGTTTCGATTTCAGCTAGAATTTCACCTTCCTCTACATCATCACCAACAGATTTTAACCAAGTCGCTACGGTTCCTTCTTCCATAGTATCGCTCAAACGCGGCATAGTAACTACCTCAACATCATCAGGAATTCCATCTCCACTTTCTGCGTCTTCATCAGATTTTTCTCCATCAGACTCGCCTTCGACTTTTCCATCCTCTTCCTTAGACTTTTTATCATCTTTAGATTCAGACTTCTCATCTTCACTTTCTTTAGAAGTATTATTATCTTTAGCTCCTTTGATTAAATCTTCAATATCCTCACCTTCTTCACCAATAATAGCTAGAAGTGTATCTACAGGAGCACCTTCACCTTCTTCTACACCTATGTGTAATAAAACACCATCGTGGAATGATTCAAATTCCATGGTAGCTTTATCAGTCTCAATTTCAGCTAAAATATCACCTTCTTCTACCTTGTCTCCTTTTTGCTTTAACCATTTTGCAACGACACCTTCTTCCATGGTATCGCTCAATCTTGGCATATTTACTACTTCAGCCATCTATTTATAATTTGTGGGGAATGAAAGGATAATCTTCTTGTTCATACACAACGTCATACATGACGTTTTTATCTGGAAAATCTGACTCATCAGCAAACTTTTCGCACTCGGCGACTTTTTCTTTAATGCTCTTATCAATTTTCTTGATATCGTCTTCTGTAGCGTATTTTTTATCTAGCAATATTTTCTTAACCTGAGAAATTGGATCTATTTTTTGATATTCTTCAACCTCATCTTTGGTTCTGTATTTTTGCGCGTCACTCATAGAGTGCCCTCTATATCTGTAAGTTTTAAGATCTAAAAACGTAGGACCCTTACCTGCTCTTGCTCTAGTAATAGCTTCGTCTAATGCCTCCGCAACTTTGGTAGGATTCATAGCATCAACAGGACCACAAGGCATTTCATAACCAAGGCCAAGTCTCCAAATGTCTTCGTGACTGGAGGTTCTTTTTACAGAAGTCCCCATGGCATACCCATTATTTTCCACACAGAACACAACTGGTAAGTTCCAATTTACTGCCATGTTTAAAGTTTCATGGAGTGAACCTTGTCTTGCAGCACCATCACCTAAAAAACATAAGGTCACCGCGTTGTTATTGAAATATTTATCTGCAAATGCTAAACCTGCACCTAGAGGAATCTGTCCCCCAACAATACCATGGCCTCCAAAAAACCTATGTTCTTTTGAAAAAATATGCATCGAACCACCTAGACCTTGGGACGTCCCCGTCTTTTTTCCGTAAAGTTCAGCCATTACTCGCTTAGGGTCTACACCCATTCCTATAGGCTGTACGTGATTTCTATAAGCAGTAATCATCTTATCTTTTTCCAAATCCATCACATGCAAAGCTCCTGCTAAAATCGCCTCTTGTCCATTATACAAATGAAGGAAACCCCTTACTTTTTGTTGAATATATACTTGAGCCAACTTATCCTCAAACTTTCTCCAAAACAGCATGTCTTCATACCACTTCAAATAGGTTTTTTTCGTTATTTTTTTCATGTACAGCTTAATTTTATTGCTCTTCTTTATAAAAATAGAATTACAAAAGTAATACTTTATGTAGGAATTGAAAATACTTTAGTGAGTATTAACTCTAAAGAAATTTATTATCGAAAGCCAATGGTAAAATATCCAGTAAAGCCTTGACATGAATAACTTTACCTTTTGTACCTGTGAAGTAAATCTCAATAGGTTCATCTTGTTTTTGCTCATATTCTGCTATCGCTTGTCGACATGCGCCACATGGAGCTATTGGCTCCAGCACATCATGTTTTACTGATGTTGCGGTTATTGCTATAGCCTTAATTTTTTGGTTTGGATAATTCGCACCCGCTGCATAAATAGCGGTACGTTCTGCACACAAGCCAGAGGGATATGATGCATTCTCTTGATTACTTCCTTTCACAACTTCTCCATTATCTAAAATAATCGCGGCCCCTACCATAAATTTTGAATAAGGAGCGTAAGCAGACTCTCTCGCATCCACTGCCCTTTTCATTAATTTTTGAATGTCATCTGGAAGCTCTGTTACAGAATCATAAATTTCTATTGTAGTGTTTATCTGCTTTTGTATCATGAACTGATTTTCTTAGAGCCAAAAAAAGCATCAATAAAATTGATACTTTCTTTGAGATTTATCACAAATATAGAGTTAATATTCAATATAAGCTTTATCACCAATATTAAAGGTTACGCCAAACCTCAAAGTTCCTTCTAAAGGATTTTGAACCGTTGAAGTTGAAAACAAATAGGAAGCATCAATATTTATGGTGGAATATTTAAACCCTGCTCCCATAGTGACAAACTTCCTAAATCCTTTATCCTGAGACTCATTAAAGTACCCTAACCTCAATGCAAAGCTATCCTCAAACCAATATTCTGCACCAAGAGCCCAGGTGATCTCTTTGAGTTCTTCAGAAATACCATCTGGAGCATCTCCCCAAGAGGAGAAAATCGCACCAAATTCATTTTCTCTTGTATAGTCTAAAAACGCCTGTTGTCCCTCTGGAGTTAAGTTTCCACTACCATCTGTATCAAATGCTGGTGGTGTTGGAACTAATAATTTATTGACTTCTAAATGCACACCTATGGTGTTGGAAGCATCTAAAATAAAGTCAAAACCTGCTCCGGCTCTAAAGTTGGTAGGCAAGAAGTTTTCCTGCCCTACGTCATCATATTTTATTTTAGGCCCTATGTTGCTTATAGATAATCCACCTCTCCAGCGACCATTAAAATCTTTATAAAATTTCTCTTCACTTCTGTAAAACATAGAAATATCTGCACCAAAACTACTTGCTGCGGAAGCATCTGCAATACCGGTAGGAATTCTCAGGTTAGAATTAATATACCGTCCTGTGACAGCCATCGAAAATACCTCGCTTAAACGTAGGGAATAACTCAAATCGATAGCAAATTCATTTGGACTGGCAATTCTTGGCACCTGCTCAGCTGTTGATCTAAGCTCTACTTCACCAAGTGCAAAATAACGGATGCTAGCAGCAAAAGCACTTCGTTCATCAATTCTGTTGAAATAAGCAAGGTTACCTATATTAATATCGTTTACAAGTTCTCTTAAATAAGGAGTATATGATAAACCTATTCCAGATTTAGTTTTAGAAAAAGCATACTTAGCCGGATTCCATTGTTGAGAAAAGGCATCTACTCTCGTAGCTACGCCCTGATCTCCCAAGCCTGAAGATCTTGCGTCTGCAGCTATCAATAAGAAAGGGATACCTGTGGTAATAACACGACGATTGTCCTGAGAGAACGAATTTTTAGAACACAGTAAACTAAGTAGAAGAATTAATAGGTATGGTTTCATATTCAAATTTGAATTAGCAAATATATGTAATTTATAAAATGACGAGCTTTTCATATTTCTCGGCTTTTTGGTTAGTTAACGTAGATTTTACAGTAAGCTTGTATACATAAACACCTTTTCCAATTTTATTTCCAAAATCATCCCTTCCATCCCAACTCATTTCTCTAAATAAAAACCCATTTGTGTTGGCAATTTGATTTTTGGTCCAAACCAATTTACCGGAGACCGTAAACACCTGAATCATAACTTCCAAAGGTTCAAAAGGACGGTTATGATTAAACCAAAACTCGGTGTAATCAATGAACGGGTTGGGATAATTAAGAACTCTGGTTATTTTGAGTTCATCATCACCGGCAACAATAAAACTGATATCCTGTGTTTGCGAATTATTATAAACATCCCATGCTTTAATGCTTAATGTATGTTCACCTTCTTCGAGATCTCTAAGTCTGTAAAATACTTCACCTCTTCTAAAATCATCTTTGTTGGCTTCGTAGTATTCATTTAAAATAATCGGATTAGCCTCATCACCGTCCAGTATTGCTATAATATCATGACCTATACCTCCAGCAGTATTGATTCCGTTTTCGTCTTCGAGTAAAGCTAAAATATAAGGCTGGTTGTCTGTGATCCCACCGCTCACAAAATTCTCATCATTCATGTATAGATTTATGAGCGGGCCTTCATTATCTTCGGGCGCATCTTCATTTAGACCACCAACAAGTATTGATGTGTTAAAACCACTATATTCTTCGAAGCCTGAGAGGCTCGACGAATAGAAACTCACCCTCCCAAAATCCACAGGAAGACGAGTATCTTTAGGTAGAACAAATTCAAAATCAAATTTTCCATTTTCTACACTTGCCTGACCTTTAAATAAATTTTCTCCTAAAGTAGTAAAGTCTAAAATCGCTACTCCCCCATTTATCCTGGTACCATCATTCCCAAGTGTTTTCCTATCTATTCTTTTATCAAAAATCGTGACTGATAGATTTCCGTTGAAATCTTGAAGACTTTGGTTATTACTATCCACAATTTGTCCTTCAAATTTATATTTACCAAGCGCCTGTAAGGTGTCTGAAAATTGACTGATCGGGGTTTCATTTATGGTTGTTAATTCAATTCTTGATTTTGGTAATGGTAACCTCATGACGGGGTCTCCTATAAAAAAGACAATCCGTTTTCCATTTCCAGAAAGTTCTTGTTTAGCTCTTGCTACAGATTGAGCAATGGTCTCATCATTATTTACAAAATCAAAAAGAAAGGGAGCGAATGCCTGGTTAAAGTTAACGCCAGCAGTCACCGTTATAGCTCTTGTAGTTGTGACCAATGAAGACGCTCCACCATTTTCATTCCAAAAGGTAAGCTCCCCACCTGTCATTCTCAAAGGATTATCAAATTTTGTGAATTCACAGGTAACCGTCACAAAACAGGTATATCTATCTGGATTTCTCCAACTTTGAACATTGGTTTGAGTGACAATTCGTTCCTGTGCAAGTCCATCTTCACCTCCATGTCCAAAATAATTAACAACTGAAGCCCCTAATTCTATGGCATCCGAAATAGCATTATTCACGTCAGGATAACGATCACCTCCGGCACTTGTAATCTGCTGAAAAGCGTCTGAATGGATTTTCTTGACATTGACAGTCGGTTTCTGCTCCGAAATCTCATCTCCTAATTCATCTAGTCTTTCCTGATTTCTAAAATCACTGGCCGTGTTGGCATCATCTGAGATTAGTACAAAATTATTCCTCCATTGCGCATACGATTCTTTCTGTTCTGAGGATATGATTTTGTCTACCATTTCATTTGCTCGCTGCGGAGAATCAGCCAATATTCTTCCAACAGCTAGATCCATAAGTCCTCCCCTGCTGATATCCCCTTCATCTGGATCCATCATTGTGTAAAAATCATCCGACATAAAAGAGGAGACAGTTGTAGAAAAGCTTCCTAAACTTTGGAATGTCGGGACAATATTGGTATTCCCTTGCAATCTGTTTTTATAATCTACAGAAGCATCGCCGATAATGCCCAGAAATTCAATCCTGCTTTCTTCAGCATTGTCATATATATATTTAACCAAGTTTCTTATAGCGCCAATATCTTGTTTTCCAGAATTAAACTCCTCGTATATATCTTCAACAGCTAAGGTTTTTACAACAAGTCCATCATTATCTCTTCTATATTGAGCCAGTCGATTTGCCGCAGAAAGAAAACTAGATTGAGTAATAATCAAATAGTCTAAATCCTGAAATTGACCTTGTCTGTTTCTTAAAATGGTACCCTTGATATTTTGATTGGTCACTGAAATGTTGCCTAGCTCAACTTGGGGTTGTAAAAATGAAGAAGTGATTGCCTGAAATTCTCTTTCAGAACCTAACGTGCTTTTGAAAGAAAAAACAGATGTTTGATCTTGGTTTGACACAAAAGCTGGATTGATAGGATCTGTAATTTCCCAGATTTGAGTTATTTCCGATGCATTTTGAATAACATATTCACCAATTCCAGATAAAGTCGCTACGTCATTATTTTTAAACTGAAATTGCTCTTCATTCGCTATCAATTCTCGCCTAGCCTCAACTGAAACAAAGTCAAGAAAACCAGTTGCTCCAGGATTTCCATTTTTGTTGTAGGTCATTGTCACAGCGATCTCATCTGAATTTAAAGGAACCTGAAATTGACGACTATTTCCTCTTGAAGGCAAATTTGCGGCTGTTTCAAGAATAAGAATATTGTTGACTAAATTACCATTTACAGAAATGTCAAAAGAACTTCTAAGAGGTGAAATTGCTCCAACTCTGACATCTAATTGAACTGGTTGATTTTGAACTAAATTTGGAAAACTGAATTCATAGGTTCTTTCGGTCTCAATATCGAATCGATCACCAAACCAACGTCTGCCGACCAAAGACAAACTGGTTTCATCAACCTCAAAGAATTGATAATCATCAAACTCATTTATAGTAGTTGAGGGATTACCCGCAGGTTGGTTCAATACAAGCATTCTTTTGCCTCCCCCAGAATCCACGGACAAATAATAGTAAGACCTGTCTGTATAGAGGTTTAAATTGGTTTCATTTTCTTCACTCCAGCCCTCTGTATTGGTCGCGTAAAACAATGCGTAATCTCCTGAGTCAAAAGTGCCATCACCCCCATCAAAAACCTGAATGGATAACTCGGGCGGATCATAATATTGATTGTCTTGATTTACCAGAGGAAGCATCCCGCCGCCATGACCAAATATTTTCAAATTACTTGTTGGGATGGATGACGCATTAATACCCAGAGTTCTCAAGAATGCAAAATCCAGGCGATGAATTCCGGTTTCTTCAACATAGAATTTTTTGATTTCACCCGATGCAAAAATTGAATTGGTTATTGCAGTAGTATTTTTATTAGAATTAGAGCTTGGTTTAAAAGAGGCTTGAGAATTTTGATCGGAGACTACATCAAAGGAAATAATCTTTTCTATTCTATTATTGTTGAAAAAAAAAGGATTGAGTCGAAGTAGAGCTTTTTGACCTTGAGTTCCTGCAACCCTGGAAAAAGAATACTCTACTTGATTTGGGATATTCTTGATGTCCTCTTGAATATCTTCAGAAACAGCTTCTGTAATTATATTTGTGAGACTTAAGGAGTTGGAGTTGGCATCAATAAAATATGTATATTCTAAAAAAGCCTCATTTGGATAATAATTAAAATAAGATATATCCAGTTGATTGAAATCAATTTCACTAGTGTTTTTTTTAGCAATATTATTGTCATTACCCCAATTTATATTAACTTTACCAACCTGTGCAGGACTAATTACGTAAATGAATATAAATATTAGTAATAATAGAATTCTCATTTAAATACAATTGAATACAAACTATAACGTTGACTAAACAATGATAGTATATTAAATATAGAATTAAATCAAGTCAGGAAAATAAATTTTCGGAATTGAAAATATTCTTGTTAATACAGCGTTAATCATTATATTGCGAACAAATTTTGGATTAAAATCGAAATTATGATTATGAAAAACTTCGTTAAATCATGTATGCTTGCATCCTTAGCTATTGCTATGACAAGCTGTAATAACTCGAGGGATTACAAAAGTAATTCAAGAGCTACCGGTTGGGATTTAAGCGGTAGAGATGGAGGCGTAAGCTACAAAACTGACTACGAAGGTCAGGAACCTGGTCCAGGATTGCTTTTTGTGGAAGGTGGAACATTCACAATGGGTAGAGTTCAAGACGATCCTATGCACGATTGGAATAATACACCAACTCAACAGCACGTCCAATCTTTCTACATAGACGAAACAGAAGTGACCAATGTAATGTATTTAGAATATTTGGATTGGTTAAAGCAAGTATTCCCCCCAATTGAAGAACGTTATAAAAACATTTATACTGGAGCATTGCCAGACACTTTGGTTTGGAGAAATCCGTTAGGATTTAATGAAAACATGGTAAATAACTATTTGAGACATCCTGCTTTTCACAATTATCCTGTAGTTGGAGTGAATTGGATACAAGCTACTGAATTTAGCCAATGGAGAACAGACCGGGTTAATGAGAAAAGACTTGCAGACAAGGGATACACAGTAAGGGATGCTTATCAAACTTCAAGTGCTGATAATGTTTTCAGTACGGAAACCTATCTTAATGCTCCGAGTCAAGTCTACGGAGGGAATGATTCAATCACTAGAGGTGGAAGAGAAACTGATAGAAAATTAAGAAATAATCCAGACAGCACAAACGTTTACGTACAGAGAAAGGACGGAGAATTACTTCCTGCTTATAGACTTCCTACTGAAGCTGAATGGGAATATGCTGCATTAGGTCAAAGCTCTCTAAGGGATTATAATTCTTACAGAGGTAGAAAAAAATACCCTTGGGATGGACAATATACAAGATCTGGTGACAGAAAAACTATTGGCGATCAACGCGCTAACTTCAAGCAAGGTCAGGGTGATTATGGTGGTATAGCTGGCTGGAGTGATGATGGTGCTGATATTACTACTGAAGTAAAATCATATGAACCGAATGATTATGGTTTATATGACATGGCAGGAAACGTTTCAGAATGGGTAGCAGATGTTTACAGACCAAGAGTTGATAATGAATACAATGACTTCAACTACTTTAGAGGTAATGTCTATACTAAAAATGCGATTACTGAAGATGGTAAAGTAAAAGTGCTTACTGCAGATGAGGTTATTTATGACACCTTAAGCAATGGTAGAATTGTGGCAAGAAATACACCAGGCGAAATTGCTCAGGTAAAAATCGGAGATCAGGAAACTTACTTGAGAACTCAATTTTCAAAAAGTGATAATGTCAATTTCAGAGATGGAGACAAGTCCTCTTCTAGATACTATGAGAAGCGTTCATCTGATGAAGATGTCAAAGAGATGTATAATTCTCCAAACAATAAGGTAACACTTAAGGATGGTGAAATAAACAGACGTTATGATGGTTCATCTGATAGAACAACGCTTATCGATGATAACGTGAGAGTATATAAGGGTGGATCCTGGAGAGATAGGGCATATTGGATGGATCCGGCTCAAAGGAGATATTTTCCACAGGATATGGCAACAGATGATATTGGTTTTAGAAATGCAATGTCAAAGGTTGGCTCAAAATCCAACAAGGGCAGAAGAACAAGAAATTAAATTATAACCGACTAACTCTTTTAAAAAAGCTCTAATTTTGTATTAGAGCTTTTTTTATACCCAATCATGAAAAATATATCAGATCTGTATTCAAAATTTCTAGAAAGCAGCGGGATTTGTACTGACACTAGAAAACTTAAGAAAAATTCAATTTATTTTGCTTTAAAAGGTGAAAACTTCGATGGAAATGAATACGCCGATCAAGCATTAGAAAGAGGAGCACTACTTGCAGTAGTTGATGATAAAAATCAGAAAGATGATTCCAAAGTCATCGTTGAAGATGTTTTGCTGACTCTACAAGAATTGGCAAATTTCCATAGAAAACAAATCGATATACCAATACTGGCGATTACCGGAAGTAACGGGAAAACCACTACCAAAAAGCTAGTTTTAGAAGTCCTATCAAAAGAATTTAAAGTAAAAGCTACTGAAGGAAATCTTAATAATCATATTGGTGTTCCTCTCACCTTGTTATCCTTTACGGCCGAATTGGATTTTGGTATTGTAGAAATGGGTGCAAACCACCAAAAAGAAATTGAATCCTTATGTAATATTGCAGAACCTAATTACGGTTATATAACCAATTTTGGCAAAGCCCATTTGGAAGGTTTTGGGGGCATAGAGGGTGTGATAAAAGGGAAATCTGAATTGTACGATTACCTAATTGAAAACGATGGACTCATTTTCTTTAATAGAGATGACGAAATTCAAGTAGAAAAAGCAATACAACATAAAAACTATAGCATTGGCGAAAAATCTCTTTCCGATTGTCAGGTTGTTCTAATGGAAACGCAACCATTTGTGACAGTTGAATATTCCAATTTAATTATAGAAACCAAATTGGTTGGAAGTTATAATTTTAAGAATGTATCTGCATCAATTGGTATTGGACGATACTTTGGTGTTGATAAGGAAAACATAAAGCAGGCAATTGAAAACTTTGTGCCGGAAGAAATGAGGTCTCAAATCATCGAAAAAAACGGCAAACATATCTTACTCGATGCTTATAACGCAAATCCTACAAGCATGAAAGCTGTTTTGGAAAGTTTTAAACAAATGAAAGGAGATCATAAGACTGTGATATTGGGCGATATGTTTGAAATTGGTGAAGATTCGGTCAAAGAGCACTTTCATATATTAGACACTTGCCAGTATCTGGGGTTTGAAAATATTCTGGTCTGTGGTGAACGATTTCATAAGGTATCTTCAGAATTTGAGAATGTGATTGGTTTTAAAACGACAAGTGACCTTCAAAAATACATTGAAGAAGACATCTCTAGAATTTCTTCACCAATATTAGTTAAAGGGTCAAGAGGAATGAAATTGGAAAGTATCATGGATGTCCTCTAATACTCAAATAAAAACTCCCAAAGTATCTTTTAAAGAGATAAATACTATTGCAATTCCTGCAATCATAGCTGGAATTGCAGAACCACTCATATCATTAAGTGATATTGCTATAATTGGCAATGTTGAGGAGAATGCTGTTGAAGCTTTGGCCGCAGCAGGCATCGTTGGTTCCTTTCTATCGGCAATCATTTGGATTCTAGCTCAAACGAAAACTGCCATTTCAGCTTTAGTCTCACAACATTTAGGCTCAAACAGGTTACATGCTGTCAAAACCCTGGTCCCTCAAACCATATTACTGAACTTTTTACTGAGTTTACTTATTTATTTCATCACCGCATTTTTTGCTGAATTGATTTTCAGCGCCTACAATGCTGAAGGATTGATTCTTGACTATACAAAAAGTTACTACAGGATAAGAGCTTTAGGCTACCCCTTTACACTCGTCACTTTTGCCATATTTGGAGTTTTCCGAGGGTTGCAAAATACATTGTGGGCAATGAAATGCAGCCTCGTTGGTGGTGCTGTGAATATAGGTCTGGATTTTCTTTTGGTGTATGGAATTGAAGGATTTATACCTGCCATGCATCTTGAAGGGGCGGCGATTGCAAGTATCATTGCACAAGGGGTAATGCTAGCTATGGCTCTGTATTTTTTTATTAAAAAGACTCCATTTCACCTTAAACTTAGCTTGAATCTCAACCCAAATTTGAAGCCTCTTATCTCAATGGCCTCCAATTTATTTTTGAGAACGCTTGCACTCAATATCGCCATTTACCTAGCAAACTCTTATGCTACAGATTATGGTAAAAATTATATTGCTGCACAAAGTATTTTGATGAATATATGGCTGTTTTTCTCCTTCTTTATCGATGGTTATGCCAATGCAGGCAATGCCATTGGCGGTAAACTTCTAGGGGCAAAAGCCTATACTAAACTCTGGAACTTGAGCAAGGATATCAGTAAATATGCAGTGATCATAGCACTAATATTAATGGGAATCTGTGCGCTATTCTATGATGAAATAGGTCTCATCTTCAATAAAGATGAACAAGTTTTACTGCTATTTTCTTCAGTTTTCTGGCTTGTATTATTGATGCAACCTATCAACTCCATTGCATTTATGTTTGATGGAATTTTCAAAGGTCTTGGAGAAGCAAAATATTTAAGAAATGTATTACTCATCGCTACATTCCTTGGCTTCTGGCCTACTCTATTTATACTGGATTATATAGGCTTAAAACTTTATGCGATCTGGATTGCGTTCTTTGTTTGGATGCTCATCAGAAGTATAGCACTTGTTGTCAAATTCAGAAGGAAATATCTAGCTGCTACTTAGAGAATTAAAGCTATTACTTTTAAAAACAGTTTAACACAAACTTATTCCTTACCTCCTCTTATTTCTACTACTTTTAAGGTATGGCAAATTATAGAAAAGGAATAGTCTTTAAAACTTATGAAGAGACCACAAGTTTATTTGATAAGCTTCTGGATATTTTCATGGAATTAATAACGCATACTTCAGGAGATTTTGATGAAGCTATAGATTGGTTAAGAGAACTCGATAAAGCTTACGAAATCACTAATGATGATTACACTATTGATGATTTTATCGAGGATCTTAAAAGCAAAGGATACATCCGTGAAGAGATAAAACCTGACGGGAATTCTGGAGTCAAGATTACCAATAAAACAGAACAGGCGATTAGAAAACACGCTTTGGAGCAGATTTTTGGTAAACTGAAAAGAAGTGGCTCAGGTAAACATAAAACTAAACATACTGGACTTGGCGAGGATAAAACAGGGGATTTAAGAGATTTTCAGTTTGGTGATGGATTTGATCAAGTTTCCATGACCGAAAGTTTTAAAAATGCACAAATCAATCATGGAATCGATGAATTCCAGATGTCAGAAAACGATTTGGTCGTCAACGATACTCATCACCAAACACAAATGAGTACTGTCCTTATGATCGACATCAGTCATAGCATGATTTTATATGGAGAAGACAGAATTACTCCTGCAAAAAAAGTGGCTATGGCACTTGCAGAAATGATAACTACAAAATATGCGAAGGACACTTTAGACATCATCGTATTTGGTAATGATTCCTGGCCCGTAAAAATTGGCGATTTACCCTATTTGCAAGTTGGCCCCTATCACACCAATACGGTCGCTGGTTTAAAGCTAGCCATGAAGATCTTAGGCAGAAAAAGAAATGCCAACAAACAGATCTTCATGATCACTGATGGGAAACCCAGTTGCTTGAAACTTGGTGATGGGAGTTATTATAAAAACAGCGCAGGTCTTGATGAAACTATTACCAAGAAGTGTTACAATATGGCCGCCCAAGCCAGAAAATTAAAAATCCCCATCACTACCTTTATGATTGCGTCTGACCCTTACCTGCAAAAATTTGTAAGGGAATTCACAAAATCCAACCAAGGAAGAGCTTACTTTTCCGGGCTAAAAGGTCTTGGTGAAATGATATTTGAAGATTACGAAAACAACAAACGAAAAAAATTATAATATGCAATTAACTGCTCTCAAGACACTTGGGGAATTAAAAGATAATAACTATACATCTAGATCAATTAAAGATGAATTAAGAAACAACCTAATTTTCAATTTAAAGAATGATAAAAATTCTTTTGAAGGTATTTATGGTTATGAACATACCGTCATACCTCAACTGGAGCAAGCAATTCTATCCAAACACAATATAAATCTTCTGGGTCTAAGAGGACAGGCAAAAACAAGAATAGCTAGACAACTTCTCAATCTACTCGATGAGTATATACCAGTTGTGAAGGGTTCTGAAATTAATGACGATCCCTTCCATCCTATATCTCTTTATGCTAAAGAGCTTATCGAAGAAAAAGGAGTTGATACCCCTATCACCTGGCTACACAGGAATGATCGGTTTGCTGAAAAATTAGCCACTCCAGACGTTACAGTAGCCGACCTTATTGGGGATATAGATCCTATAAAGGCGGCTAACTTAAAGTTGAGCTACGCCGACCAAAGAGTGATCCATTATGGTATGATTCCCAGAGCTAACCGATGCATATTTGTCATCAATGAGTTGCCCGATTTGCAAGCTAGAATTCAAGTTGCCCTGTTTAATATTCTTCAGGAGGGTGATGTTCAAATAAGAGGATTCAATTTAAGATTAGCTCTGGATTTACAATTTGTATTTACAGCAAATCCAGAAGATTATACCAATCGTGGTAGTATTGTGACTCCTTTAAAAGATAGAATTGGCTCCCAAATCTTAACCCATTATCCTAAAGATATTGAGATTGCTAAGCAAATTACAAAACAGGAAGCTAAACTTTCTCAATTTAAGGAAGATCATATTTTAGTTCCAGACTTAGCTAGAACTCTTCTCGAGCAAATTTCTATTGAAGCTAGAAAAAGTCATTATGTAGATGCTAAAAGTGGAGTAAGTGCAAGACTTAGCATTACTGCATTTGAAAATTTGATGAGTACAGCGGAACGCAGAGCGCTTGTCAATGGTGATGAAAAAACATGCTTAAGATTAAGTGATTTCAATGGTATAGTTCCTGCCATAACCGGTAAAGTGGAATTGGTTTATGAAGGTGAAGAAGAAGGAGCTGAGTTTGTAGCTCAACAGCTCATTGAAGCTGCAGTCCTAAACCTTTATCCTAAGTATTTTCCAGAAATAAAGAAACTAGAGAAACAGGATGAAGTTCAGTCGTACGACGAGATTCTGAAGTGGTTTCTAGACAACGACGATATCCAATTTTTTGAAGACGATTCAAATGCTGAGTACGAATCAGCACTTTCGAAAATAAAACCTTTAGAGAAAATGCTCGATAAGTATGTCTCCAATTATGAGCCTGATGAAAAATTCTTTTGGATGGAATTCATTCTATGGGGATTGTCAGTTCATAAAAAGTTAGACAGAAATCAAGTCGATACACAACTTAATTTTGGAGATTCTCTTGGAAATTTCATTAAAGGACTTTAAATTTTAGATTAAAATCAAATCCATGCAGACAACAGTAACTAAACCGGAAAGTAGCAATAGTGAATCTTACACTCCATTTGAATTTACTGAGTTTCTTCAGGAAAACTGGTTCTATATTGCTTTATTAATAATTGCAATTGTATTGATCGTAAAATATTCTAAGTCTTCAAAAAACAAGAAAAAAGAATAAGGTGATCTTTAATAGCTAGTTCAGGTTTAGATTCATTTTTCATTTTTGTTATATATTTAATGATTCTGAAAAGAATAATAGTTAAAAATAATATTTATGTATCAAAGTGAATTACCTAAGCCTTCGGGTAGCAATAGTGAATCTTATAAACCGTCAGAATTCTCTGAATTCTTTCAGGAAAATTGGATTTATCTGGCTATTCTAGCGGTTATCATATATATAGTTGTGATGTATGCTAAAATTCTGAGAGATCGAAAACGAAACAAAGAATGATGATTTCATAAAAATCTTTAATCAAAAAAGTCTGTGTAGAAATACACAGACTTTTTTGTTATATAGCATTTACAGTGAGAAATTATTAGGTAAGATATTACATTGTAGCTATTGCTTAGCAATATTTCCATGTTTCATGACGAAGATTACATTTTCCAATGTTGAGATGTCATCCAATGGATTTTTTTCAACCGCAATTATATCAGCCTTTTTTCCTTTTTCAATAGATCCATAGTACTTATCTACCTTAAGTAATTTTGCAGATACAAGTGTAGCCGACTGTATAGCTTCCATAGCTGGCATACCCACCTCAACCATATATCCAAATTCCTTAGCGTTTAATCCATGTTTGAACACTCCTGCATCAGTACCAAAAGCGATTTTTACTCCTTTTTTATAGGCCTTTTCAAACGTATCTTGAAGTTTTGGACCTATTGCTTTAGCTTTAGGAGTAACGAGATCTGGGTAATAACCTTCGATTTCAGCCATTTCAGCAACACTTTTACCTGCTGTGATTGTAGGAACTAGATAAGTGTCATATTCCTTCATCAGCTCCATAGTTTCTTCAGACATCAATGTTCCGTGTTCTATAGTTTTTATCCCGGCTTTAATAGCTCTCTGCATTCCTTCGTCGCCATGAGCGTGAGCAGCAGTTAGCATCCCATAATCATTTGCTGTTTCTACAATAGCTTTGATTTCATCTTCAAAGAACTGTGGATTAGAACCACTTTTGGCGACACTCAAAACACCTCCAGTTGCAGTGATTTTGATCACGTCAGAACCGTTTTTATATCTCTGCCTTACAGCTTCCCGAGCTTCTGAAGTTCCGTTGATAACACCATCGTATGGACCAGGACTTCCCATTAAGGTAGCTTTGTAACCGTTGGTAGGATCGGCATGACCTCCGGTAGTCGCTATGGATTTACCAGCAGAATAGATGGTTGGTCCTACCACAAATCCTTTATTAACGGCATCCCTTAAACTTGTATTCACACCACTTCCTCCAAGATCTCTTACCGAAGTGAAGCCTGCCATCAAAGTAGTTTTAGCGTGAACCTGGGCTTCATAGGCAACATCTGCCTCGTTCAACTTGAACGGCTTTATGTAATTGTCTTTTGATGTTTCAGACTCGAGATGCACGTGCATATCAAATAATCCAGGAAGAACCGTTGAAGAACTTAAATCGATTAGTTCTGAACCTTCCGGAACTTCAACAAATCCATTTTTTATGTCTTTTATTAAATCATCTTCAACGATGATTGTTTTTTCTGAAACTACTTTTCCTTTTTCTACATCAACTAATTTTCCGCAGTGAATATAAGTTTGCTGTGCTGAGAGCAAAAAACTGAAGAGTAGAAGACTAAATGTAAATATCGATTTCATGTGATTTTGTTTTCAATAAAAATAGGGAAAATATTCAGTCTAAAATTATTACGGTCTACAAGTTTAAGCCCTAAGTCAGGTTAATTCATTATGACATAAAAAAGACTACTATAAAGTAGTCTTTTGGAGTTATAAATATAAAAGTTTTTAAACATATTATTTCATGGTTTTCACATGATCCAATGCTGATTGAACCTTTTCTCTGTGGTTTTCTAATACTGCTTTTGTGAAAGCTGGAAGATCAGCTTCTTTTAGGATCTCATTGTAATCTTCCAAAGCTTTTTTCTCACCTCTAATAGCTTCTTCTAAAATCGCTTGATCGCTATTGCTTGCAAAAGTAGATTTTAAATTCATCCAAACCCGATGAGCATCCCCTTTTACACTGGTACCCTTATCAGGTTTTGAGCCGAAAGATCTTATCTCTTCTTTTATCTCATGACCAAAATCATATCTATCTATTGCTCTGTCTTTAAAAAAGTCTTTAAGATGACTACTGTCTACATTACTTTCTTAGAGTTCTAATTCCCAAATATCCTCCAATCAAAAACCTAAGGCAATAAATCCATTAATTGGAGCTGTTGGTTCATCATTGACGTCAGGTTCGAATCCAATATCCCCGAATTGGGCATAATTAAGTCTGGGTATTAATAAAAGTATTATGACTAACACTAAAGCTATAAAGCGTGAAAAATTGAATTGCATATATTTACTTTTTAACCAATTTGAGAGTTGTTTTCCCTTTATGTGTTTCTATTTTGATTAGATAAATTCCTGTATTAAAATTAAAGCCATTAATCTCTATCGTAGACTGACCTTTAAAATCCCTTTTATAAACTTGCTGACCAAGTAAATTATAAATTTCTACCTGTGCTCCTTGAGCTAAATCTGGACCGTTTATTCTGAAATTGTCCTTCGTCGGATTGGGGTACAGGTTGATGTCAGCAAAACTCTCATCAACAGTTGAAAGACTCACTGGATTCAACACAATGCTAAATCGATCTGAAGCTTTAGACTCTGAAATGGATTCGTCTATTTCAAAAGCATATGTATTATCAGATACAGTGATTTCTTTAGTTTGATTTAAATACTTGTCTTCAATAAAGACTTTAGTGTTTAAATTATCAGTTAGTTCAAATTTCAGAACATAAGATTCATTTCTATACTGATTGACAAATAACTCAAGCCTTTCTTCATCCGATGGATAAGGTCTTCGTTCTATCGATGCATAGTCATTGCCTTCGATTCTGGCTAAGTTTTCGTCCAAATTTCCAAGCTTTGGAGAATCATCTTTAGCAGTAACAC
>Ga0306899_1000206_pt1 | contig 34675 bp, 34 predicted proteins | sample AntRauMFilla3764_FD_190407 | JGI IMG/M metagenome (GOLD analysis project Ga0306899, IMG submission 190407) | Saline lake microbial communities from Rauer Islands, Antarctica - Metagenome Filla 3 #764 (v2) (version 2) | ecosystem: Environmental > Aquatic > Non-marine Saline and Alkaline > Saline ... | reverse complement strand
ACACCTCCCGACTTGCCAAACCTTTTTTCCCACTCAAATTGTCCGACAGAACCTAGCGGGTGAGACGTGCGTGAATCGCGCCATGTATCGCTGTTAGCAAGGTCGATGAACGGAACGAGGACGTCGACGCGCTTTCCCTGTTTCCATGCGTCCAGTACTTTGAGTGTATTGTCCGCACTCGATGCACATTGCACGATCCAATTTTTTATTGCAGCATCAAAGTATATAGTCGTGCTCGACCCGTCTCCATCCCCGAATGTCGTTCCGATGGCCTCGAACAGCTCCGGGTACGCCGTGCGACTCACCGCGGAGCCGTCCGTCGACAGGAAACCGTTCGGAGGGAAGTTGTCGGTAGTATTATCGTGTGCAAACGTGATTATCGTACCGACACTCACTCCGCCTCCGCCTCCGCCTCCTCCTCCTCCTCCGCCACTCCCGGTGAATTTGACGAGGTTTCCGGATGCATCTCGAACGAAGTATTGGGACGCGATGACGATACCTGAAACGTTGACGTCTCCTCCATCGGCCACGTCTATGGCGTATTGAGGATCATTCGTTCTTACCCCGATGTTCGAGGTTACGACGATATCTCGAAAGTCTCCTATCCTGCTCACGAGCGTTTCGTGCGACTCCTTCAGGGCGTTGGCAGTGGGCGCTTTGTCGAGGGAGTTGTTGCTGAACGAGTCAGACAGCTGTACGACACCTCTCACCTCCGTCGAGGCCGTTCCCACGTCTACGACTTCCCCCTGCGCCTGGTCCTCCGCTTCGCGGAGAACGTCCTCGATGAGTTCGTCCAATGACTCTAGCAGCGGCTCCTGGACCTCCACATACTCGTAATTTCCAATGAACGCACCGTCCTTGATCATGAACCCCGTCGAGTTGTTCTTTTGTACGAACATCGTCGCCTATTCACGAACACCTCCCTACCGATCCTGGTATCTTCTATGCGCAGGAACCTGCCCTGGCTGGTGATGCGGAAGGGCATAGTGAGATCGAGCTCCTTTCCGAGGAGAATGACCAAGGTTATCTATATTATAGCCCGTATATGATTTTATCGTCTTTGATTGCGTCGACGACAGCCTGCCATCTTTCAACGAAAACGTCTCCACGTCGTGAGTAAGACAATAAAAAGCTGCCATCGTATATATAAGAATGATGCAACCTCACGAAAACGAAGAGATCACACCACACGTGCACTGTCCCGTCTGCAGGGCCGCGTCTTCTGATCTGCGTGAAGCGATATATCCCGAACTCGAACCCTTTGCGATCCAGGGCGTATTCGACTGCAAGGTCGTGCGCGTGTTCGACGGGGACACGCTCTGGATCGCGATCCGCGCCCCACAGCCGCAGCCGCAGCCGCAGAAGGAATGTCGACGACAGATGACAACCGTCACCCGGGTCAACTGTCGCCTACTGGACATAGACACGCACGAAATCCCGCGCACACACTCCGACGCCATGAACTCCGATTCAGTCGCGGCATTCGCTGCTCGTGAACGTCTGGTCGAACTCGTTACGAACGTCACCATCAGAGATCGCGACGATCACACCAACACGTCCGGCCTGGACATGCCCTCCCTGACCACGACGCAACTCCAGGAGAAGATGAACAAGAACGATCGTATTCTGCCGCAGGGCCTCACCCTGTTACGCGGCACTGACAAATACGGGCGTTACCTGGCGCGGTTACGCACCAAGGACGGAAGGGACGCGGCGTCCGTCCTACTCGATGAAGGGCACGCCGTACCTTACCTAAAAGGGTAACAATACATTAGTACTCACGGTCCTACACTCAGTCAAATGAATTTTGAAACCACGATGATCGTCTACTGTCCGTTCAGTTCCATTTGGTTTGCCTAAATGTACAGTGGTCGTTATACAGTGGCCAAAATGCTTTGAGCGTTCCGGTCTCTTTGATCAAAATCTTGTTTTTTTTGTCGGTTCATACTTACGTGCCCCATTTTCAACATGAGCGCGGCTGTATGTTGTGACGGATCTCTTTTCATCGCGACGATCTTGCAGCGAGAACTATTCTGACTAAAATTTGAAGAGGCTTCTGTGCTTCTGACGACACGCTCGAGACAAGGTGATCTGAACATTTGAACGATGCTGTCATCCGTGATCAAGTCTCTGAGTCTCTGGACGGTATCACCGCCATATGATGATGCTTCACACCAGATGACAAATAATCGATCCTCACATCGGCGCCTTCCGTTTCCCGGCGAGGAAGGGGTGATCGACATGCGTATTTACGTCGATTGCATGTCGACCAGCACAGCCATAGACCTGGCGTTTGAAAGTAACCCATCGATCCGTAACAAGGACTGCGTACTCAAAGAGGAAGAATATTTGGTCGTCAAAGTCCGTGACGACGAAGAACTCGCAGATGTCGCGCAGTTCCTGGTCTCTGTCGCTGTATTAGGGGAGTCACGGGTTATGATGGAAACCGATCCGGAGGACGGCGTAGTGGAGATGAAACAGTACGACCCGGAGAGTATTCGAGATATTCTCCTTCTTATGACGTCAGCTCAGATCGCCACGAAAAAGCGAAACGTCGAGGGCCTACGTTCCCTTCTGAAACCTTTTCCGAAAATGATTTCTTACATCGTCTTCGAGGCGGCCCATCGAACAACGACCATCTCCTCGATCATCAGCGCTGCGTCGCACCTGTCCGTCCATCATTCCCGTTCTGACAGGACCGGTGACGACATCAATCCTGGCCTGAAGTGCGTCGACGATCTCCGGCTCCTGTCCACCGCTTCGCTCACGGTACCCAGAATCCAAATGGAGAGATTGGAAATCTTGCTGGAAGACAGGGGCGTCTCGACCGAAGCCGAGGCCGTGCGCTGCTTGCGCATGTACCTATATTTCGCAGTATGTTGGTCCGTACCTTCGAAGACGCTTGTCCGGTCATTATCGCTTCAAGGGAGCGAGGTTCTGACCCCTGTCGATTGTTTCGGAGACCTGGAAAGCTGTATCTGTAGCGGTTTGAGCGACGAAACGGTGAAAGTCACATATGACATGGACACTGTGCGCATGGTAGGGCTCGCGGATTACATCTTCGACGAAGACGCGAGGGAGAGAGAGAGGAGACAGGCGCGAGAGGACGCCGATATGTCCTACGTGACCCCCGAGGAGCTGTTCCGTGCACAGATAGCGAGTGGCCGTGTTGGACTGCGCATATCGAACGAGATCCACAAGTACCCCGACCTACCTCTCTCCTCCGAAAAATCATCCTGCAGCATGCAGTGTTTCCCGCCGTCTTGCGCGAAGACGAAAGCTATAATGTTCATCAAGGCGGTCATACTGGGCGACCCGCTCGGCAAGCTTTCTGTGAACGAAAGGTTATTAGACGAGGGTGAAGACCCAATCGAAACGGCGAATAGGATGTTGCGCAGCATCTTGCGTGGCTTCGTGAACCATCCCGACAAACTTGAAAAGTTCCGAGAATTGCACCGCGTGCACGCGTCTGGTCTGCGCCCGTCATAATCATCGTTGCAGTGTACTTACAGCCGATTTTAATACGGAGTCGGACAGCCTGTTCCACCTTTTTTACCCTGCCGACGTGAAACTTTGGGTCACGTTTTTCCATGTATGTTCATCAGCGAGCAAAAGCTCACATTTGTTGGAAAAACTCGTTCAGACGTTTGTAACGTCACCTGGCGAGGTTACGCACCAAGGACGGAAGGGACACGGCGTCCGTCCTACTCGATGAAGGGCACGCCTTACCTTACCTAAAAAAGGTTATATACAGGTTCTACAAGGCCGATGCCCGCCTCTTCCATCTCCCTCCGTTGCGCGTCCGTAAAGGCCTGCCACCATATCTTGACGGGGTCTTTCGAGACGTAGAAGCGGAGGCGTCCGCCCACGTCGAACCCGGTGTATTCGCAGTTGGCCTCCAGGACGACGCACAACCCGCCACGGGTCATCCCGTAGACGAGCCACCCTATTTCTACGCCCCCGAATCGCCGGAACGCCTCCCGCCAGTGCAGCAAGGTGTGCATGTCCGCCACGAAGCCCTTGTGCGACCAATTTCGGACCGCGTCATCGTGCGCGTCCAGTCTCACGACCTCCAAGCTCACGCCGCAACTCCCGTTGCCGACACTGTCGCCTTCGTCGAAGCGTAAGAAGTTGGTCGGATGATCAGACCTGCTGAGGCTGTCAAGCGACCAGTAGGCCTTGAACTCGTGCACGTCGATGGGCTGGAACCCCAGCTTCAGGCGCTCCCCATCGGGCGGAGACGTCCGGCTTACGTATTTGTAGGGAAGAGAACGGTCTCTGAACTCGCTGTCGCCTGCGTCGTAGGCGAGGAGGTTGATATCGGCAGGCACCTGGTCGGCCCGGAGACATTTGAGGTTACCATCGCGGTCGTACACGGCGTCAGACATGGGAACTAGGTTTTCGAGTTTTTTCGATACTTTATGCAGCTCATAAAAGTGTCGTGTGGGACCGCCTTCTGCCTTGACGCGACCCACAGAGCTTTCGTGCGGCGCCGTGCAAGTCTCTTTTGTAATGCTGCAGCACAGCTCCGACGGCACACGGTCTCCGCGGTCTCTGTGGCTTCAGCGGCCCGTTTTTCGGGCGCGTACATCTCGAAGAAGCCTCTGATCTGGGGGTGGCTGCACATGCCGAGATAAACCGTGTGGTCGAGGCATTCTACGTGGGTTGGTCGTCATGACGTAAATACGTCCGTGGGTGTTCTTCAAGACGCGAACATCTGAGAGTGGACGGCGTCGAACCTCTTCGTCGCTTCTTCCGTCTGCTCGCGCAACCGCTTCTCTCGCGCTGTCTCCGTCGCTTCCGCCAGTCGTCTGCGCTCGTCAAGGGCGCGTTTCTGCGCGGGCGTGAGGATCAGGCTGTTCGCGTTAGATCGTTCAGCCAATATGTCGTCATAACTCTTCTTTTTCTCGCGGAAGTCCGCCTCCAGACGGGAGTCGATGAGGTTGTTCCTGGCGCTGTGCGCGTCCCGAACGTCTGCGTATTTCATGAGACTCCCCGAGCTGAACTCTGTCACATTACCAAAATCAGATATATCATCGGCTCCGAGCTCACTGAATCCGATCCCCTTTCCGTGTAAAAACGTGACAGGCTCAGGATCGTTCTTTTTTGTGGATATGTCATCGCACGACTTGGGCGCGTTCGCGTCGAAGTCGCCCTTCATCCACTCCGAGTAGCCTTTATCGTAAACTGAAGGTGCGCGATTGGAATCGTAAATTTCGTTAAAGCGCGTCATGTCAAACTTGTGTGCCTTCTTCTTCAGTGCCTCCGATCCAGATGACGACTGTAAGTTTTCGTTCAGAAAACGCGAGACATTGGGCTCGACCCGCTTCTTATCGCGCTCTCTAACGTCGTCCAACACCTTCTCGTACGATTTGTACAGCAGGACCCGGACCTCTTCCGCGGAAGCTCGTGGGAGGGAGCACTTGGAGGGGTGCAGTTGGGCCAGGAGCTTCTGGAAGTTGGCGTTCAGCGTCGAGACCGTCGCGTCGGCTTGGTTCAGCATGAGCACTCTGTAAGGGTCGTCCATCGGTCGGAGGGAAGAAGACATTCTGAAAGGGGGGGGGTCCGTCCTAGCAACGTACATTATTAGGGGGCGACTATTTTTTTCTCGCCTCGGATGACGAGCCACGCGAGCGCGCTCATAACAACCATAAAGAGGTCGTGTGAATGACCTCGTATAATGACCATGTCGTCACCACAGGAAAGGGACGCGTGTTTCGTCATAGATGCCACACAGTCCATGGAACACGCGCTCGCGGGCGTGGCGCGTGCCCTGCCGCAAGTCATGCACCTCGTGCGCGTGTCAGGACATCGTCTCATTAGGCGCGTCGGTGTGTTGGTTTACAGGGATTACAGCGAGGGCGTGGAACACTTGACGTGGTGGAGCGGGTGGACTGACCTCGAAGACGGCGCAGGCATCCGTGCGCTCGCGTAGATCGTCAAAAGTACGTCAGCGTTCGGAGGAAGAGATTACTCGGAGGCCGCCAAGACCGCGGCCGTGCACCTGTTGGACCGCGTGCTCGCGGACCTGCCCGCGATCGTCTTTTGGTACACCGATGCTCCGCCCCATCACGCCAGCTTCATGCTGCCTCGACGCCACCGAGCGGCCACTTTTACCAACGCCAATCATCACGCCGAACAGAATGCGCTCGAAACACGGTCTTTCGATTGGATCGGTTTGTGTCGGGATATCGCGAGCACGGGTTCCACGGTATTTCCGATAACTTTTGCTTTCGCGAACGATAATCGCGTCGCGTGTTTTTACGCCGCCCTCGCGGACCTCACCGGCGGAACCTGCCTGCACATTCGTACGACGAGAGAAATGTCGTCTGTAATAGCCCAAGTTACGATCGGTGTGGTGATGCGCCTGGCAGGTCACGATCACGTGTTTGAAGAGGACGATGTGGTTCGCGTCCGCTTGGATTGTGAAGATCTCGGTCGCTTGCGGAGCGATCGGGACTGCGACGGTCATCTCCCGGACGACTCTCAGTGCGTCAAGGCGTGTGCCAGAGGCGCCGCCCTCCTACGCGTACGAGGAGATGATACCGTTCGAATGGAAGAGCTGTTTTCGAGAGACGCCGCGTTTCGAGACGTCGTATACTCCACGTTCGAAGACGTCCTATCTCCGGAGTACGTCGAAGCGCTGACGCACAATGCCGTTTTCGGTAAGCTATGGCGGGCGATATGCCGTAACAGGTTCGACCCGCGTCAAGCGCGCCTCCTGGCAAAAATGTCCGAAAGTCTGTCCCTGGTCACGGATGAAACCGTCCGAGGTACGCTCCGCGATTTCCTGGAATCTTCGTACGATGAGAGCGAGCGCATATTGCGAGCTTGTACCGCCGCCACCACGCTTCACGACCATCAAGATGGCTACGGCGAAGGATTTTTCGTTATAGACGACGCTTGCGTGACGCCTGATTTTCCCCGAAAACATACGGACGTGTTGGAAATAAATCGGTCATGCTCCAGAATCGTCGTACGAAATCTGGGCGCGCTGCTCAGGAACGTCCGGTGGGTGGGTGAGCGACGGTGCGCCGCCGACTCCTCCCGAGAAAGGGGGGTCTTCTCGAGGTGGCTCCCGCTGGCCCTTTCCCTCGACGACCTGATGTCCATGCTGCCGCACTTGCTGGTTCCCGGAACGGTGCTCTCCGTTCGCGCTTCCTGCGTGTTGGCGCTCCTGTGCGTCCAGCCAGAGACGGGCACGGCCACGCTCCGCGAGCCCGCCGCGGCTCACCTGCGCCGGAAGCGAGGGAGCGCCTGGCTGGATTTTTCGGCGCCGGAAAACGTATCGTATGACTTCATCCGACTCGCGCACGCCTGTTCCGTCGAGTTCGGGGACGCATTTTTCACCGGCGCTGAAAGGGAAGCACTCCGCCATTATTTTGTATTAGGGGGGTTACTCGTGTCTTCGAACAACACGATCCGCGTGAACGTCGCTTATTCCAACCGACGTCCCACGACCCGCCCTGACTACAAGGGCAGGTGCAAGGGCAAGTGCGGTCTCGAACGGTCTTTCACGCTGCTCGACGCGCGCGGCGTCTGCGCCTTGTGCCTTTGCCCCGACTATCCGCATCCTCCGCTCTCCGACCCTCGCCCGGACGTCACCCTCCCGTCGACTGGTGAAACTGCGTCATCGACAGATATTGTAAAGCAATCGGTCCTGTGTGAGTGCCACGCATGCGGCGTCCATTACGCCGTCGTCAGAATACAGGATCTCAAGGTCCGTCCCAAGTGCCACTTCTGTCGTGTCGAAACTATAGCTCCGTCTCTGAAGAACAAAGAGGATCGCGAGATCCGGTGCGTAACGTGCGACAACCGCTACCTCGCGCAGTGTCCCCCCGATGTGGTCGACAGGAACGCGCCTTTCGAGTGCGCCGCCTGCGCGACGGTAGCACGTCGCCCCGAGTGCGCCTCCACGTGGGCTCCCGTGTCAGAACCGGCGGAAATCGACGTCAAATCGTACGTCGAACAAAACTTTTCAGGAATGGCGGGCCTGTTGAGCCACTCGTCTCTCGCGCGCGCCTGCAACAACAGGGGAGAAGAAGGAGGAGGCGAAGCATCTGCGGATGCGGTGGACGCCTTCTCATCTGACGCATCCGGAATGTCCGAAAAGCAGCGACATCACCACCTAAACGGGAGGCGCGTGGTGGACCGCCCGGGCGCGCTCGCCACGTTGCGAGCATGCGTACAGAACGGCGACAGGGAGGGCGGCACGTGCGGGATCTGTTGCGAGACCTTCTCGAGAACGACTATGTTGGAGCCCGCGTGTGGTCGGCCCGCCCATAGATGTGGCGCACGCGTGTGCGGCACCTGCCTGGATACGTGGTTCGGGCAGGCCGTCCCAGGCAGGGTGTGCGCACCCGCCCACCTGACGTGCGCCTTCTGTAAGCGGGCCCCGACTTCGAAGACCCTCGTTCGACATAATCGCGCCCTTCTCCGCCTCGTCCGCAATATGGGTTCTCTCGCCAGGTTGACCACGGACCTGGATCCGTCGTCATTATACGCTTGGTGCGTGGCGTGTGATCGCCTTTGTCCGGTAGCAGAACGCGCCTGTTGCGACGATGACCCACCGGACTTGGTCACGACTCTACGAGATTTTAGGTGTGACGCATGCGTTCTGCCCCGTGGTGGCGCCGCTTCTTCCACGACCTTTCACACCAAAACGATGGCGTGTCCGGGATGCGGGGTGTGCACGCAGAAGACGTTTGGGTGCGACCACATGACCTGCGTCTGTGGCCAGCACTGGTGTTGGGTTTGCGGGGCCGCGGGGGGGTCGGCCACGGAGATACACGATCACATAGGCGAAATGCACCATGATGACTCTGACCGAATATTGAACTGGTTCGACGAGAACACCGATGAGGAAGACGCATACTGAATGTGTGTACATGCCACATTTGAATTCAGATACATACACATACGCTCTCACTACATTCGTTATTAATAATAATAATTGGTACATCCATCCACATCACACCACGTATATGGAGGACGTCGACATAATCGCCGCGTTCTACGACGATGACATAGAGGTTGCGCTGTCTGAAGTCCGAAAACACAGAAAGGATACTCTGCACAGGTTGTGCCCGAATGAATTGAATGTTGCGACCTTCACCATCATGGGCCACCTGACTCTGAAGCACATCAACTTGCTCAAGATCGTGCGCAGCTTCCGGAACAAGGACGTCGTCGAGCTGCTCGAGCAGCACGGCATCCCCGTCAACCTCCAGGAGCTCGACCACTCTGACGAGATGGCGATTCACGTCAACGCCAAAAAGAAGAAGCAGAAGAAGACGTTCCAGAATTCCGTCATTTTCAAGTACTCGCAGCCGAACTTACGTCGCAATAACAAGGCCGTCAAGATATTTTGCAACGGATCGTTGCACGTGAACGGTTGTAAGTCCGTCGGTGAGTTTTTGGAGGTGTGCAACATCGTCTGCGATATGTTGAACCTGATGTACACCGATCTACGGGAGATCAGGAACGGCGCGAACAGGGGAGAAGAGGAAGAGAAATGGGCGGAAAAGGAGAAAACGGAAAACGAAGAGGGATACGACAAATATCCCGTGTTTGCCCTGGAAAAGTTCGACGTTCAACTGATCAACACTAACTTCGTGGTGCCTCACAAGTTTGATTTACCGAAATTACGTGATCTAATCGAGGAAAGGAGCGGAATCGACGCGGACCTGGACGTCGCGTTCCACCCGGCCATCAATTTGAAGTACCAGGTAGACGACAGGGAGGTCACCATTCTGGTGTTCAATAGCGGTAGCATCATCATCACCGGCGTCGTCAAAGCCAACGAATTATTAGACTCGTACAAGTTTATCACAAACTTCCTGGAAGAGCACTTATCCGCTGTGGTGGTCCGAGAGATCAACGTCAAGGGGTCTGAAGACGGTAAGAGGAACAAGACTAAGAGGAGCAAGACTAAGAGGAGCAAGACGCGCAAAGGTGGAGACGACGAGGAAGATGGAGGAGGAGAAGAAGGCGAGGAGGAAATATCACTGGCGATAGGAACGAAGAGACGTCGATGCGAGGGTCAAAGAGGCGGGAGGGGGAGAGGGAGAGGAAGAGGAAGACACGTAAAGATGACGATGATGAAAGACATGATTGTTTTCAAATAGAGTTCGGTTTGATTAATATTAACACACTCTTAGACCCTAATGACGGCAATTTCGACATAAATAGATAGCACCGAATAGCAAACGTATTTAGTCCTTGAGAATGACGGATGAGGTACACATTAATTACGACGTACACTCTCTTATAATTCGGTTCATCACGGATGCCTCTGACGTATCGTCTTACATACGGGTCGTGGCACCTTCCATGAGGAAGGCCATCTGGAAGGAGTGGTTCAACGGCAAAACCGAGGCTGAACGATACGAGGATATGCAGCGTGTGTGTTGCGACTGAGTGCTCTCCAGCGGTGCAAAGGATTGTTGGATTACTTCGATTCCGAAGACGTGTGGAAAGCGGCCAAGGAATCGAAAAGGTTCGACGTACTGATGTTCATTTTGGACAAGGCGATCGTCGTCGCGCCTTGTTTGCAAAATCACACGAGAAGTAGGTTTGACAGAACAGGCAAGTACGAAAGACGGTGGTACAAATCCAATGTGGTAGCGGACTTTGGAACTTGGCGAATAGGTTTCGTTTGTTTGGCGAGAGATGCCATGGACGTGGCTGTTCATAACCAGGAACCCGACCAAGCGATGCGCGTACTTGACTTGTATCGGAGGTGGAAGGTGCCCGTCCTCGAAGACGAACACGTCAAGTGTTTCATCCAGCTCAACTGGGAAGGAGTCGTGGAGCACATCATTGAAAATGCGATGTGTAATTCGGTGCAATTCCAACGCAAAAACTGGGTCAACGCACTGATCAATGCCGCGCGGTACGGACGGGTCAACATGGTACGCATGATTTTGGTTCGTCGTCCGAATTACGTTGACGTTCAATACGGTTGAGCGCTGATTGTGGAGCTCAAAAGAAAGCATTTTCACGTCGTCCGTGTGATGATGGAGTACGGGGCGTCAATGACCGTGTACGAGGAAGCGGTGAAGCGGAGCGTCGCATGAAGAACAACTCCATGTACGGATACATGGTCACTCTCTCACACGTCCGCCTCGTACCGGCTCATCGAGATCGCGTCCCTCCTGAACCACCGCACCAACCACCAGAGCACGGCGGCGAGCACGATCAAAGCCGCGACGATGTACACGGCGTCGTACATCTGAAAGGACAGGAGGCCCAGGGCGACCAATGTCACGACGATATAGACCGCCACGGCCACCCAAAACCCGATTACGGCCCGGTTCGCCCGCTCGTCTACGTTGCCGTGGTTGTGGAGCATGACGTGCAGGTTGTTTTTACGTTGTTGTAGCTGTTCGTTGATGCGGTGCAGGTCGAGGGACGCCTGCTTTGTTTGTCGCGCGATCTGCGCTACCTCCTCGTGCATTCGCGGCATCGCCGCCGCCTCCGGGTCGAGGTAACGCGCGTTCAGCGTCTGCGTTATACCGAATCCCATATCTTCGATTTTGGCGACGAGGTCGCGCCACAAATTGTTCGTGGAAAAGCGTAATATGACGATTCCAGATCCGCCGTCCCCGCCCCTCGCGCAATCATCGGGGCTACGCGCGGCGCCTCCGCCGCCGCCTTTGCCGGCCTCACCGTCCGTTCCGCGACTGCACCCGCCACCGCCGCCCTGGCCCCCTCCTCCCAAACTGGGCGTGCCGCTGGTCGACCCCCCGCCGCCGCGGTACACCACCTCCCCGGTGAAACTGTCCGGTAAGCCGTCTCCTCCCTTCCCGCCCTCGTCATACGTCTGTCCTAGGTTCGAATTCCCCGCGCCGTTGCCTCCGTCCCCGAAAAAACCCGTGTCCCTCGAGCCCGTGCTCCCGCCGCTCCCACCCTCGCCGTCTCTCCCCGCACCCCCGCCATCACCCGCGTTATTTCCGCCTCCGCCGGACGCGCCTCGACCTCCACCGAAAGCGACGACTTCGCCACCCTCGTCTCCCGTCAAGAGTGTCAGAGATGACGATTCGCCGTTTTTTGCCTCCTCTCGCACGCCCGATCCGGATACCGAAGCGCCATGACCTCCTTGTCCACCATTTCCGACTATTACACGATGAGTTCCGACAGGAAGACGGAGTCGCTCACGCATGACCACGCCTCCGCCGCCGCCTCCTCCGGCGTCGCGATGACCGCCGCCTCCACCTCCACCGACCACCAGAACCTGGACCTCGACGGGAGAGTTGTGCACGTGCAGTTCGTGCCTGCCGGGCTCCGAGAAGTAGTGAAACACCTCCTGCTCGAGGGTGGGGTGGTGTACCACGCTCCCTCCACGCAGCGCGTCCGTGTTATCCAACAGCGCGGAACGCGTGCGGATGACGACGTCGACGAATATCCTGTATACGGCCAACTCCGCGCTCCTGCTGTCGGTGTAAGTCGGTACGGGAGGCAATGCAGCACGACGGACTCGTTTTGTCTCGGTAATTCCGTACGAACTGTCCGGAGGTACCACAAACGTAGTGACGAACTTGAGCGCCAGCCAGGGCTGCATCATGTAGAGCATGGCGTCCCGAAGGGTGTCTCCTCCGACGTTCAACCGGACGTTCGAGAACGTCTCAGACACGGTGAAGCTTTTCTGGAGTTCGTCCGTGGCCCTCGCGTAGTGCGCCTCCAAGCGATACTCAGCGAAGGACGGGTCGCGTTCGCGCTCAGACGCGTCATAGAAAGGCATCGCGGCCTCCAAAATGCGCGATACCGAGATCCACTGCTCCTTCAGCGCTTCGCGCATGCTTTCAGGCGCACGCGGCTCGATGTTGCCGTCACTCGAAGGGCGCACGTATAAGTACACCATCTGACGAAGGTACACCTCGAAGCACGTCGAATTTACGATGTCCAGGATGACGGGTATACTCACGTCCGACCGCTCGAAATCAGACGAGTGAACGTCATACTTGGAAGCCAGGGCGCGGGCCACGGTCAACACGCTTCCCCCCTGGCTCGCGCTGCTGACGTCGCCGATTCCACCCGCCTTTCCGAAAGTGCGCGCCAACTCCGTGCTCAGCGTGTGGGGAAACGACGCCGGCGTGTAAGACAGCAGGTTGTGGAAACGCGTCAGGTGTGTGGTATCGACCGTGGCGTCCGACAGTGCGCGGATGTCTGGATTGCTCGCTTGTAGAGCCGGGGGTCTCGCCATCGCCATCGTCAACGGGTATTCTCTCTCTCTTATCTTTCGAGCACATATTTTTTCAGTGTCATAAAAAAATCAAAACGAGTTCTCTGAGACAGGGTATCGGAAAAAAAATTGACGTTCCTCCTGACAAACCCCCATGGAGAGGTTCATAATCTTTTCTAGCACACACCAAAGTACCTACCTGGACTATTCGATCGATCGTGTCACGCACAACCAAGCCAAACACCATGAGCCTAACACTGTCAAATAATGGAGCCACGGCTGGAATCGGTGAGGATTGCTACGAGGTTTTCTCGCTGAAGGGCAAGAGCGTTATGAAAGTCGACTTCGGTCGCCTTTATACACGATTCGGCCCATTCGCCAACCTCTTACTCACCCTCCGAGTTCCTCCCGGTGTCGACGCCTTCAAGCACGTAATGAAACGCTTATTCTATTCGCCAGACTGTCTGTCTGCAATGACACACAACCTCTTTGGAGATGTGCCTGAAACGGCAATAGATCTGATGACTCCTAAGATCGTCGCCCCGGGTAACATTCCCGGTGGCCAAGATCCAAATGACAAGTCAGTCTGCACTTTCATGTTGGCCCTGGCAGTCGACACTGACGTGGACGATACCTTCCTCCACGCCATTCTGACCCTTGCATCCCGCCTACATGACGGTGTCATCCGCAAAGACGGAAATAACGCTACTGGCGGTGGACCCTGCTCTCTGCACGTGGAATCCACCACCGAAAGCTATGGTTGGTTAAAGAAAGAAGAAGACGCTCATGACCTCGTGATTGAAGAATATCTGGGTACATTCCCGGATGAGAAACATTTCGGGGACAAAGTGGTCCAACAGGCACTTGATGTCTACGCAAAGATGGGGGACATGCACGGAGAGGATCCGGATAAGGAAGACTGCTTCGTTAACGAATTTCTCCTGAGAGATGTGATGGACCGCATCGACGTCGGTCATGATGCTCTCAACGGGTACATCGTCAGTATCACTACTTCTGGACAAGCCGTGACTGACGTCACAAGTGACCCATTGCTCTTTGAGATCGTGAACGCCGGTTGTCCCGGAAGTTTACGCATGGCTGATCGTGATCTGTTACAGAAACGAGATGATGAAGTGACCAAGCTCAAGGCTGAGTTTACAGAGAGCATGCGCAAATACTACGCGGAGCTCGATATCGTCTAAGAAGGATATGAATCTCCCCATAAGACGCTCACCGCGTCTTTTTTTACAGCGTCTTTTGCAAACGAAGGAATCAAACATCAAACATCGACTATTCATGAGGCATACACATCGTCATTCTGCCCCAACATGTCTAGGAGCTCTGAACATCCGTGCCCGTGCCAAAGGTCTTCATTTTAATTATACCTGTTCGACCAATATCTAATATCTGAGATGGCTTCTGAACAAACTACGAAGCATCGTCCTCACTCTCACCATCTGACTCTACATCGTTCGTTCGGTCATATGATCCTGGGAACAGGCGTAGGATCGACTCTGGAAGCGTGGAAGATGAGTCGTCATCACTCGAAGAACTTTCCGATGTGTCCATATCGTCAATCGAGTCACTAGGGCATTCATCAAATCGGATGCTGCGGTCGTGGACCCGCTTCATCACACCCCCCTTCTCAGAGAGGATATCGAGGACTCTCTTCTCGACACGGTCGTCCTCTTCGCCGCTCCCGCAAAACACGCAGAACACGTGCGCTTTCGATTTGGTCTTCGCGCGGTCGAACCTCTTCGTGAACTGGAACAGCGTGATGGGGCTGAAGTTGGGGCTCACGAACGCGGTCCTGGGATACCCTCCGTCAGTATCATCCAGATCGATACCGGCGTGCATGACGTGCAAATTCCCGATCAAAACGCGATTGTGATCGTTACGGCGTTGAAACATTCGAACGACGCGGTCGCGCTTTGACAGAGTGTTCGGATAATCGCCTTCCAAGCGCAGGACGGCGTAATCATCCTGCATGGCCGACACCGCCCGTTCCACGGACGCCTTGTAGTTCAGCGCCAATACGACTTTGCTCGTTTCAGACTCTCGCAACTTCTTCCTCGCCATCTTTACCAGAAACGGCACCTTGGCGACCTCCAGGCGACGCAGCAGAGTGGTGATATGGATTGCCGTCTCCGTCTCGTCCTCATCTTCTTGCACCGCCCGATGTAGGTGGCTCACGATAGAACGTAATTCTTTGTTGGCTGACTCATCACGAACGTCATAAAAGTGGTTTGATACGTACAGGTTTTCTTCGTCTTGCTCAGGGGTAGACGTCCACAGCGGCATGCGGTGGGCGAGCCTCGGTATGATCACGTCTTGGAACATCTCGAAGCAGATGCGCGTGCGATTGTGAGAGGTTTCGACGACGCCGCTCGCCATGATGTCTCGGATGTCCTTGATTTGACGCTTCGTAGAACGGTCTACGACGTCTGTAGACGGATGCAACGGGGCCAGGTCGAGTGCTCGTCTTAAGGCGGACGACGTATCAGAGACGGACAGGTCTCTGCAATATCTAACGACGTCTTGCGCAGGAACAGAGTTGTCGCTGATAACGGTCATGGTCCGGAAGTACTCCACCGTCTGACGCTGCTTATCGAGAGGGGTGCCGGACAGCATCAAGACGCGTGACGAAGAATAGGGAAATGTTGATCGGATTGTCTTGACCAACGAGCGCGCGGCTTCTGATTTGACCGATCTGTTCTTCAGGTTCTGGCACTCATCGAAAACGAGGACCACTCCATCGGAGACCAGCTTTTTCCACCGTTTCGTTGCAGTAAAAAAAGTATCTATGTCAGGTCCAGTGATCTCGTCTTCGCGCTTCAGGTACGGATGTGCCACGCCGGAAGTCCGAGACTTGTTGTTGTAAGTCCCGCGCAGTGTGTCGTAACTCATCACGTCTATGATGTTTTTCACACCGAACATCGTGCGCATCTTGTTCCACTTTCCCTTGACGGACGCCGGGCAGACCACCACGATCTTGCCGTGCCTGTTGTTCCTCAAGTACCTCGTGGCCACCAGGCAGGTGGTGAACGTCTTGCCGCTCCCCATCATGGACAGGTCGAAGGCGATGAACGAGGATGAGAGGATGTCTACCAAACGATCTACGTGCCCGAACTGGTGTGCCAAAGGCACGACATAATGACTCATATTAGACGACTTTAAAGATAGCCCCTGTAGATTTAAAATAAAAGTGCTCCACGAGAGTGGGGATGCACGCAGATGCCTCACTCGAAATATCACAAGGATAATGATCTCACCCGTCGTTACACAAACAGGCGCAAATAATGTTATGCTGACCTTGACACCGACGTAACATCATTTCGGATGGTATCGCATTGATTACGATTGATTACGACCTCGACCGGCCTGGCGATGCGTACGTCGTGAGTATGATCGAAGAGGATGACAAAAATTACGTATGAATTAGTCGTTTCATTTTTTACATGGACGAAATGGTGATTCAGCGTCAATATCGGGAAGGATGGGGCGAGATCGGAAGTGCGGCACACTTCCGATCTCGCCTCCTTCGGGGATGATATTACTCGTCGTCGACCTGGCGCATCCACACGCGTCTACGTCGCCAGCCAGGCGCTCTATGATGTCACTCTTGAACAGCCGCCACGCTATTCTGTCCTTTCGCTTCTTCCGACCGTTGAATTCTGTGCACGAGATGATCCCCCTGGCGATGCCCCTCAACGACCTATTTTTGGACGGCTTGTGACCAGGGATGCGCGACGACGCTCACTCGTATAACAGGGTCTTGCAGAAAGATGGCGAGATTGTCAGCCGAAGACATCAAACGGCTTCACCACCCCACTGCTTTCCGAGTGGCCGCCGATCAACGAGATGAACAGACCTTTTTGGATTTGATCGATCTGTATGGCACGGATGGATTGATTCAGTCGCGGAAGATTCTGGTTGATGGTCCAATATCAGAGGAAGGAGGAGGACTAGGACTAAGGACTAACATTGACGGATTCAGCCCTTCACTGGGCCATTTGGTGCATGTTCTTATCTGCCTTTGATCGTCTGCTGAGCATTCCCGGCATCCGCGTGAACGATATCCGCATATCCGTCGTAGACTCTGCGTTGGCAGAGAAATACATAGGAGTGCCGCAGCCAGTTTATCCTCTTCCTGAAAACGTGTACCACAATGTCAATCCTATCGTTCGAGACCAGTACATCACGACAGATATATTGCGAACAAGCGGGGAGTTTGTAACTGGGTTCCACCGTTCGTGGTCTTGAGATATATAGTTCGATAAAGTTCGGATAGGGTTCGCAATTTCTATGTAGTATGAATAACGAACTTTTATTGTTCGACGAACAATTGGCGAATTAAAAACGAACGGAGGAACCCTGGTCCAGAGTGTAATCCGGTAGAGAACACACGGTATTATTCGCTGCCGGACGCAAACGCAAACGCGCGCAAGTCAGTTGCGCTGACATGCCGATCGAACTGCTTGTAGTTCCCGAGGTCGTCTACTCGCCTCAGCGTACACAGCGGACGTGTGCTGCACAGGGTAGTACAATAGTTCCGGAGAAAGTCGTAAACCGACTCATTTGTACGATTTCCTGTATTTTTCGGCAGGTACCACCCTTTGGAAAACTCGCGAATTGTCTGATATCACGAACTCCCCGGAAGTATTGTACTACCCTGGTGCTGCACCTTCTGCCTCATACAAGCGCAAGTTGCCGCCGTCCAGCAGTCGCAGGCGTAATCCGCAGGCGCGCAGGGCTCTTTCGTTGATGATCTTCATGCCTTCCTCCGGGTCGGGTTGCGGGTCGGAGCCAATGAGGTCGTATCCTACATCTCGCCCGTGTCTGTCCACCACGCGACGTCTGATGGTCACTCGCGGCTCGCCCCACGAACAATTCGTCATCCTCATCGAAGATAGGGTTGATGTCGAAGACGGCGACGCTGCCGTCGTCGAGCTGGAAACAGAGCTCGTCCAACAGTTCTTCCCAGATGCATTTGCTCTCATTCAGCAGGCCGCGTCACACGAGCACTTCTTGGAAGAGGGGTGGAATTTTGTGCTTCGTCGAGGGGTCTGTTGTCGCCGACCGCCTTCATGACCTCGGTGATCAGCTTGTCGTAGCTGTCCCCGTTCGCGTCCGTTTCACGGCGCTTGAACACGGTCAGATTCTCTGGTACCTGGTTCATGGTGGTGGGTAGTGGGTAGTGTAGTGTAACTTACACTACATTTGAAATACACGGTCTCCGTCTCGAACGATGCGATGATCGTTGGTATTCACCAATACCCACCAAAATAAATGAAGAACACATATAAACAACGACCTCCGCATGCAGCGTGATACCTGACCCTAAGCCCCCCTCCCCTTCCTCCTCATTCACACTCGACGATGAGGAAGCGATCCAGGTGGGATGACGACTCGTCGACATCATTCAAAAAGCGTCCTCGAAATGGTGATCTCGGGGTTGAGGTGTCGAATGCCGACGTCCTGTCATCGAGTTTTATGGTCAAGTGCTTACTTAATCGAAACGATTTAGCGACGATGGACTCACTTGACGCCTTTGTCGATAAACTTACGACGGATGAAGACGCCTCGTCGATGATCGCGTGTCGGAGCGTCGAAGTTTCACACTATTTTATCTACATGCCCCAGGTGACCGAGATAGTGCTTTTCGTTAAGTACGATGAGGGAGAGTTTCAGAGTGGTCCCGAAAGGGTGGGCAAACTGGCACTTGACCACTTCGGAGCTCGCCTCGACGATCTTTGTGAAACGCCCGTCAAGGTGACCGCGGTGCCCTCTTTTTTTTGCCACGTCGTCCAGAGACGCGTGGACCTGGTGCAAGCTTACCTGGACCGCCGCATCCCGGACGCGTCGACGCCTATCGCCGTGCGCATCAAAAAACACCGAGGAGCAACCGTACCTTGTCGTTTTATGTTGGACACGCCCGACCTCGTGGATAGGCGGGGGGAAGGCACTGACACCATGTTTCCCTTCGACATCCCCATGTTGGACGTGGTGCGCTCCATCCAAAAGACTATCGGTTTTGTGGCTGCCGCCGCGAATAATAGCGTCGGAGGAGACGACTACCCACCCTTTGTCTTCCGTCCTCCTCCTCACCCGCCTGCGACAACAGCGGTAGACCGTGCGAAATCCAATGACGACATCGTGACAGCCGCTCGTTCCGTGATACGCACTCACCCGGACGCGGACGCGGAGGACAAAGTCCAGTCCATGGCGCGCGAGTTCCAGAAGTCAGGGTCGGTCAAGGTGCGGAAGTGGCTCGAGTACGTGGCCCGGCTTCCGCTGACCAGATACGCACCCCCCTTGTGTGACGAAGACTTTATTTCTGGCGGAGGGGGGCGTTATGCCCTCAAGAGAGCGCAGGACGCCCTGGATGGCGTCATCTACGGGATGCAGGGCGCCAAGAACGCGATCATCGAGACCGTCGCAAAACTGATTGTGAATCCTTCCGCTCCTTCGCGCGCCCTCCTATTAGAGGGTCCTCCGGGTTGCGGGAAGACCACGTTCGCCACCCAGGCCGTCGGGGGAGCGCTCAAGCGGCCCGTGCGCGTCATAAACGTCGGGGGTGCCAAGGACTCCGCCGTGTTGTCCGGTCACAACTACACCTACGAGGGGTCTCGTCCGGGGAGGATCCTGGAAGAGATCGCGGCGGCCGGCGTGTGCGATCCCGTGCTCGTTTTCGATGAAGTGGACAAGATCGGAGACCACCCGTTGGGACACGAAATCGCGAGCATACTGATGAGCATCGTGGATCCGGTGCAGAACAAGACCTTTAACGACAACTATTTGTCCGGCATATCGCTGGACCTGTCGCGCGTGTTCGTCATATTTACCTGCAACCACGTGGACCGCGTCGACCGTGTGCTGTTGGATCGCGTCCGCGTCGCTACCGTTTGCCCCCCGACTCAAGAAGAGAAGTACGTCACGACGCGAGACTATATCATCCCCAAGGTCGCGAAGGACATGGGCCTCATACCCGTTCGAGAAGATGTCACGATCCTGCCCTCGAGTGATGACGAAAAAATGAAAATTGTGCGAACAATTGTCCGAGTAGCGTGTGACGACCAACAAGAAAAAGAAAAGTACACGAGCCGCGAAGAAGGTACGGGCATGCGGAACGTAGAGAAGCTCGTGGAGCGCGTCATTATGAACGGCAACATCAGGCGGATAAGTGATGGGAAGGACGGCGGCGAATTCGATTATATAGGTCGTCGATCTGGCTCTGGCTACGGTGAGCTACATCAAGAGGAAGAGCAAGAGCAAGAGGAGAGACCTTGGATCGTGTACGGTGACGTCGAACGGACGCTTTCTATTATTAAAGACGAACGTGAAGAGATCGAACGAGCGATCAGGGACGCGGGGGGGGGGGTGGCGCGTTCTTATTTACAAACGATGTACACCTGACAACACTAATATTTCATAAAGGTTATGGATCTTGGTTCTGTCAGGCTCCAAACTTCTGGACGGACGCGTCACGGCGAGACCACGCCAGAAAACGTACTGAACGCATAACTCGTTCCGTGTGAGCCATTTCCTGTACTTCGTTCGATTTTGGGAAGCACGCTACCCAATCTGAACACCAGTGGATCGAGCAGCCTTTCTCAAACGACGGACACAAAAAATTACGCTGTGAAGGCTTTTTTTTACGTGTTCCGGCTTGTAAGTCTTTCTCGAAATAACCATGGTATAAGTGATGTGTATTATTTCGATTTCGAGGCATTAATAATTGTGTAAATCCCAAATTCCATAACACAAAGTGTCTGATGTCAAAGGAGAATGAGAATTTACTCGTCGACTTTAGCCTCGATTACATCGAGTTTATATAAAATTCTATTTTTTTCGGCAAGCAAGTCAGGCTGATCTACGTCAATCATGCTCACGACACGTTTCAATTTAAAAACTACTCTTTTCATGGTGAAATAATAGTTAATTTCCTCGAGTGAATTTTCATCAACATCTAAAATGTTGTTCCATACTCGTTTACTATTTACCCTAATTCCTCTGTTACGTTTACTACTCGATTGATTGTCGTAAATTTCTTTGAATTTGGGGTATAGTTTTGATTGCGCTATCTCTTGTGCTAGTTCTTGTTTTAATCCTTGCGATGCTTGAGTTTGTGCTTTCAGTTCAGGTTTTGGATCTGGTTGCACCACCTGTACCTGAGATTGTGGTTTCAGTTCAGGTTTGTCTCGCGCGACCTCTCCGAATTTTTTGAAACCTTGTTCGAGTTCGGGTTCGGGTAGGAGTTCAGGTGTAGGGACGGGTTCAGTTTCGGTTTCAGGTTCGGGTTGGAGTTCAGGTGTAGGGACGGGTTCAGTTTCGGTTTCAGGTTCGGGTTGGAGTTCAGGTTTGGGTGTCTGTCGTACTTTGTTTCTCTCCAACCTTTCGCGGATGCTTCGGTCGTGCTTATCGAACGCGTCCTGGCAGGATAACACGATATGTCGGACGGTAGATATCTGACGACTGAGAACTTCGATGTTCCCTTTCCTTTTTCTCTTAGTCCTCGCCGCAAAATCTTCGTCGAAGCTACCACCTGCTTCCGCTTCTTTGCCCCCCTCCTCATCGATGACGGGCGACAGTAACGTATCCTCCAAAACACCGTCGTCTCGCGCGTACTGTTCGATGAACTCAGACAGAAACGAGCGCCAAGCAGCACAAGCGGCGTGTTCGACCAGGAAGTGGATCGCATAGTTCGGACTCATGTAAGAGGGGTCGCACAGTGCGGGGTCCCTTTTCTGGAGTTCGCGATCCTCACACCAGTCGTCAAAAAGGGCTCTTATACCGTCGTCCAGTGCGCGACGTATTCGCAGACGGTCGTAAAACCGAAGCGTGACATAACGTGGTTTGGCAAGTATATGTACGGCGTTCTGCCACGGTCCCGGTGGGGGAGACGGAGACTCCCCTTCCCTCGACACCAGCTTGACTCGATTGCATATGACCGTTTCCGTCTCGTCATGATCCTCGTCATCATCACGATATTCCTGTTTTATTACGTCCTCCGGATCCCATTCGAACCCTTTAGACGACGCGTACATGAGGCACAGGTGCGTCAACTTTTCGACTCCTGCGGCATAGCCTTCCATGCGCACGGTCTCGTTCGATTCTCCACCGCCATATGCTCGAAACAGTCCGTCTACGACTCCCTGGAAATGAGAGGATGACGACGCTCCCATGTGATGTGATGATGTATCGTTCCGCTTAATAATACACATATAAAAGACAGACAGGGGGTATTGTGACGGAAACGTTCTGCCACAATGGTGCGAGTGGGTTACGTACCCGGGTGTTTTTGTTCGAGTGCAGGAAACACACTTCAGAGAAACCGTGCCACTCAATTCCAGATCGGAAATTGTGTCGTAAACGTGACATCAGAAGGAAAATTAGACGATAATAACGAACCGTATTTCGCGGTCTCTGTCACGGAGATGAAGGTCTCCACATGTAAGAAGAGTCCAGAGGGGGAAGATCGGCCGCATGATACGACGGAAATCGCAGCGTCGCGAACGCTGTCCCCCTCCGATATGAACATAGACCTGCGCATCCCTTGCGTCCGTGATTGGCACCGGGGGACGCCCCGACAAAACGTGCCGGGTTTTGCGGTTCGAGCGTTACTCGACGCCATGTGGACCCGAGAAGCGACCGTGACTCGAAAACAATGCCGAGAAGAGGGACACGATACTAATCGACCGAGCAAGAAAATATGCCAATAGTTAGTAAGTAATAGTAACAAGTACTACACGAACAACGCGTTTCGAGACAAATCACGATGATTATACAAAGACACAACACCAATGATATAGTCGTCATTCTCGTGTTCGCGGCCGCGTTCGCGCTCTTGTTTCTGGACGTCGTCATTATATTCGCTCGGGGTGAAAAGAAAGAAGGTTTCGCGGTGTCATCGACATCCATCTCTCGTGATGACTTTCGTTTTGACATCACTGACGATTTACGTTGGCAGAGGCCCGTCCAGCTTGCGTACTTGCGGGTGTTGCGACGGTACCCCACTCTGGCGGAACAGGCGGCTTACGTCAAAGTCCTTATAAGCTTCGACCGACAGACCGGAGGAGACGAAGATGACACCAAAGATCCCGTTCAAAGGGTATCGAACCTGCTCGAGGAAACGGACGAATACAATAGTCTGACCCAGGGATATGCACCCGATGCCGCCCTGGACTCCACTCAGACCCGCAGGTTCGCGCCTCTCTTTTCACAGTACCACTCTCCGGAGAGGTTTTTCATCTACATGGCCATCATCGACGCGTTCAAATTACGGACACAACGCTTACCTAACGCGGACGAGATTTTTGATATTTACGAAAAAGTTATCTCTTCCGGCGTGACCCTCGACTCGACGAATGATGCACGTGCCCTTCGCAAAACTAAGCGGCGCGTGAACACTCTCGTTGTGGAAATACTCGAACGCGGTTCAGGTCTCTCCGCCATTCCGCGGGGAAGCCGCCCCGTCGTACCCGTTCCCTCTCAGTCTGACGTGTATGACAAAGTCATCGAAGAAGTATATGCGATTACACACGGCACGCACCCGCCTTCTTACGACAAGGCCCTGCTCAAGGAAAGGGTGTTCGCATCGTTTCCTGCGACAGGAGGATGTCGACCTGACATCGACACTTTTCGAACTCGCGTCAGAGCATTCCTGTCCTCTTTGAAATGCGGAGCTCATAATAGTGACTGTCGAGAACCGCCTTCCGCTAGCAAAGAGGGAGTAGGCGCATTTTCCCCCGTTTCTTACGCAGCGTCTTCGCACGACGGCAAATTAGTCGACGGAGGAGGAGAAGAAAAAGAGAATTTTGCACGTCAGTCCATCCTGTACCACAAGCGCCAGGTCCAGAAAGACAAGATGCGACGTTGCGACGCTATACGTGCTTCGCCGCATGATCCGTCGTCTGAGGGGGGGACAGACGCCGTGGGCGCATTGGTCCAAACGAGAAATGAAATGTTAGCGAGGGACTGTACCGTCTGAACATGAATCCAATACGCGCTGTCTGACGAAAATCATCGTGGTTTCACATTTTCATTTGACCGGGTGTGTCGATACAGCAGATCGGATACATACAACTGAGTTAGAATATTTTGCAACATATCGTCATTTACAAAATTACGCGGGTCGTGCTGATGTCCAATGTCCATGGAGGAGAGGGACGCCGCGGCCGAGGTGGTTCTGGTTCTACCTCACCAGGCCCTGATGGTGAGGGTCTGCGGAAAGGGGGTGAAGGATGAGGTAGAGATCGAAGACGAAGAAACGGAGATTCACATGCATAACACGACACCGGATATCGTGCACTACGTATTGAGACCTCTGAGGTCATAAGCCGGACGCGTACACGACACGGATCATGGTCTGAGGAAAAAACGTCCGAAATAGACAGGTGAGTACTATGAAGAAATGAATAACATGGACACGTGTGAGGGAACGGAAGGCGTGTGTAACGAGGAGGCGGATCGTGATGTAGATCAGTGAACATTGTAGTAAAAAATTTAGGGTATATACACGGGTTCCCTTTGTATATTCAAACCGTGTAAAACGTTTCAAGGCGTACATGACAAGGCGGCTGTATCGTCTACAATAGTTTCGTACACGCGGTCTCGCAGACTATCCACGTAACGCTTATGTGCCAGAAAGTCCTCCATCATCTCCATCGCCCGAGCGTTGACGTCTCGCAAGTCCTTCGCCGTGCGATGCCTGCGGTCTACCGCCGCGTCCACCCGTCGTTGTAATACCCGCGTCTCCTCCTCGAAAGCGATCTCCTCGGAGCGCAAGACTTCAAGACGCGCTACGCACGCCTGGAGCGACCCTTCCGCCGTAGATGTGCGCTTGGACGCGTCGAATGCCTGCTGCTTGCAGACCTTGAGCGCCTTGCGCGCGTCCGTGTTCCTGGCGCGCAGCGCATCGACCTCCCTCTGGGTCCGCTCCACGTCTGACGTCATAGCGTCTTTCTTTTCCTCGACCACCTTATTTTTGGTGAGTGTCGCGTTGATTCCGTCTATAACGGAATTCGTTCTTGTGGTCACCTCGTTGGCGCATTTGACAGCGACCTCGTAATCGACCGCTGCGTTGGAGCGCAAACCGTCCAGTTCCTTCCTCTGCCTCTCATCTACGAGACGCGCTTCGCGAATCGCCTGTCGAGTTTGTTCGTTCTGATTCTGAAGTTGGCGCGCGCACTCGTTCATCTTGTTTCTCGTGACCTGTAGTCTCCGCACGTGTTGGATTTCTTCGTCCGCGTCCTGCCCGAGGAGGATGCGCTTACTTTTCACGAGTGAGGTCAAGCATCGTATGACGTCTTCTTGACTGAAATTGAGGCCGTCGAATATTTCCAGGACGATGTTCGCAAGTGCGTCTTGCATGCAACTCCGTTTTCCGTCGCTTTCTGGACAGTTTAGTCTCACAAGATGGGTAATCGACTCGACAATCTTTTTCATCAGATAGTCGTGTTCTTTTTCTATTTCGTGATCACGACCTCGAATAAGAGGAGGAACGCTCGAATCGCTCGTACAACGATCAGCCAAGGCAAACATTTCAGACGAACCAGGAATGGGATGACTGATGTGATGTGCCTATAATTATATGTACTTGTAAAAGTACATTCGAACGGAGGGCCCGGGAGTATCCAAATTTTAACTGAAACCTTCCGGGACGCTCGATTCAAATTTATTCGCACGTACTTCATAAAGATACGACCAATTGACATCGGGCCAAGTCGTTCAATATTTCGATCGATCCCCAGCGCAACATTCGCTGGTATTCTGTGGACGGTACGGACAGGATGATCAGGTCGCGGAACCGCTCGAGGTACATGGGATCTATGCCGACATCCAAGGCGTCGCCCGCGTGCCAGAGGAGGAGGCGCAGTTTGGATAGGGACGTCAAGTGGCAAAGCATCGCGTTAGTGACCGCGGCATTGCCGATGGCCTTCACGCCCAGGAAGGTCAGGTGACGCATCGAGCCCACCTCCATGACATGTCGCTCCTCAAGGTCGGACACGTCAGCGATGTGTAGGTTGTTGAGATGCGGCAGGGCGCGTAACGTTTTTCTGAAATTGTAAGCGTCTCGAGTTGTACAGCTGTGGAGTAGGAGAGTCTCGCACCGGTCCAAATCGAGGACGGGGTCCACCACCGCCACCTCGAAGTGCGCCAACGACAGACTGTGTATATTCAATGGCAGCCAGCTCATTTGGAGCTCAGGCGACTCTCTGTCCTTCGTATTGGCGCGTAGTACCAGGTTTTCAAGACGCTTCAGAGCCCTCAATGATGGTAATGGATCGGACGCGGCCACGTTGTCTAACGTCAGATTCACCAACGTGTCCGTCCACCGCCGCTCAAACATGACGACCATACTCGCAGTGCGTTCTTTTTCTCTGACTCTTGGTACATCGGACGAGAATGTGTAGGAGAACGACTGTAACCGCGTAAGGTCAGACAGTGGCGAGAGGTCGTCGCCCTCTGAGGAATCTATTGACGATATCTGAAGGTGTCTCAAACAGGTTAATTTTCCCACGAGCTGAAGCTCCCCCCTGGCGTCAACGCTCCGGTTGTTACCCACAGACAGCCCGGTGAAGAAGCTCTGCATGTTACGAGTCACAAAGTGCAAGTACTCCCCCAGACACGGGGGGTTGTCCAGTCGCACGCCCAGTCCACATTCGTCATCGCCTTTACAGTTGTCGCGTGACAACATATGCAGTCGCGTCAGGGGTTCGATGGATGAAATCAGAGGCGGGAGATGTAAGTCGAGCGATTTTAACCCCGTCAGGCGCAAGAGTGAGGGGATTACGACAGACGAATCCAATGACTCAGGCCATGCTCCTCGAAACTCGAGATGAGTGAGACGGGTGAGACGGGACAGGTGATCGACGGAGTGCAGTGTCAAGTGTGTGGGGAGCAGCAACATCTCCAGGTCTGTCATCTCACCGACAGAAGCCATCAGTCGAGGGTATCTTTGGGGAAAGGCGTCGGCATCATCCCATTTTATAGACAGGCACGTCAGGCGCGATAGGAGGTTCAGACGTGTATCGTCAAACGACCCACTATAACCGACCAGCGACAATTGACGAAGTCCCACCAGCTCGCTGATACGGTTAATATACACCACTGGCGCGCGGGACAGGGACTGTACGACCAGATGCTTGAGACGGTGCCGTGTGACTGGGTGCATCGCGAGGGCGGAAAAATGAGCATCGATCGCCTCATTGTCGGAACGTTCGTTCAATACGGTAACCAACCCTTGCAAAAAAGGCTTAAGGGCCACTTTGGTTTTCAATTTTTGGATGGCGACCTGTCGTTCATTAGAACACACGAATGAAACGCAATCTCCACAAGCCTGACATATCTCTGAGGCAAACGTTTTACACGTCTCGCGCATGGATCGTAGATCAACCACGTCCAATCGCTGGCCAATAAGGCGCAGGATATCTTGTGGCAGATCTTGCATGACTATTAATTTACTCAAGCTGTACCACGCGTCACATGCCCTCTGTGCGCGTGTGCACCTGAAAAAAGTGTCATTATATAACACACGAAATTCAAAAGATAAAACGCATGGAAATCAATCAATCGCTGTCAATTCATCGTTTTTCTTTGTCCAGACGTGGGTTTGGTTTCTCTGACCGGTGGTAACCAGCCCAAGTAGCTCGAGAGAGACGTTCACTTGATCGCAGGCTCCCAGTCTCTTGGGGTATAAGACCATCTCGGTGGTCTGAGGATCGTAACTCTGCAACCCGTCCAGCCGACCTCCCGGAAGCCACCTCAAAAGTTGTGTAGGCGGGCCATGGCAATTGCTGCGAACGCCTTCAAAGGTTTTTCCTGGTAACTCTTTTTTTTAGCGGTAGAAGAACGGTACTTCCGGCGCACAAAAGGCGCGCTTGGTGCCTCTTGTAACGAATACGAGGATATAGTGTACGATTATATACGTCAGACTGAACATGAAAGCCAATACGGCGAGAATTATCTTGAGTGCTGTGTGTTGCCTCTGCGCTGTGCTACACGTCCAGGACAGGTATACTGCAAACACCGACAAAGCTAAACCTACGATGCTCGCTATGGTCACCCATATCATCCATACGAACGCGCCCCCTCTGGCAATAATACTACTGCTCGTTCCAGATGATTCGCCCTCCTGTCCTAGTCCTTGTTCTACTCTTCCTCGATCAGAGAACGCGTCGACTGTCGATGATGATGTCGTAATCGGCGGGGCTAGACCGGACCTTCTGAGGAGTGCGACAAAATCCATGTCGAACCGTTTCGTACACGCGGATCACTATACATCAGTGATATCATTTTTTTTCATGTTGCGCACTTTGCCAACGACTCGGACCACCAGCGAATCATTCTATCATCCGTAACATCATCTGCATCACATTCGTCGGTGAGCGCGTACATCACGACATAAGATGCTGATTTTTTCGCAATTATCTCTTGATCCTCGCCCTTGTAATCCCTGGCAATCGTGTTCATAAAAGAACCACCATAGTATACTTCGGCCGCGCGGATGATGATACGCGCGACTTGGTCTTTGGTGTGAACGCGCGACTGCTTCGAATCGGACGTTTTGCGACGCTTCCGTAACTCGTCCAACACACAATACACGTTGTATCCAAACTCGATCGACGTAAACGTACGATCGTGACATGCACTGGCGGTGCGAGAGGTGGAATACAACGCGCACAGTGCGACGGACAGTGTCCCGGTGGTCGAATCATACGTGTCCGGGTCGAACACCGCACCCTTATGGCCAGGTTGCATGCAGCCCAAAAACTTCTTCTTGACGAATCTCGGCGGATTCAGGATGTCGTCGAATCGATTTTCTGCCTCGCATAGCTTGTGTATGACCGCTCCTTTGACAATGGACAGGAGTGTTTTCTCGACGCACTCGTCCCCCCCATCGCGGATGCCTACACAACAGGATATGTATTGTTCGAGGACTTCTTTATTTACGTCGTCACACCAGTTCAAGGCGACTTTTAGCAAACTTTTGTGTCGTTCGTCATCGATGTCACGATAAACGAACTTTGCAAGACAGTGATCGTCTTCGGATATTTTGTGTCCTACCGACATCCTGAACGCAAGTATGAATTTTTATGTTTTTTTTTTGTTGCTTTTTTTTCTCATCTATCTCATCATCGACATCATCATACACTCTTTTGGGGGGAGGTGAAACGCTCATTTCGTCTTGATCATCGTCACGCCGCTCTGACTCCCCGGGTCGCCCATCAGCTCCACCCTGACGTCTATGCCGGTTCCTCGCAGTGGAAGGTGGAAAGTTGTTTTCTTGCTTTCCGTGCTCCTCACAAAGTCATTCATTGACGATTTGGTGACTTTCTGGTTGCGATCCTCCAATAGCGCTCCGACGGATTGGAGTCGTGCGCGTATCTGAACGCACTCTTCGAGGCGGACGTTGGAGGGCTTGGAGAGAGGAGCCGTCGACATACCGGGTAACACAGTCGTTGTACTCGTAAATCTGTTATGTCATACCGCATATTTTAAAACCCGGCGTTCGTACGAACCGTGAGAATTAAAACGAAAGTTACATAAAAGGAGATCTAGGAGTGTGCTCCTCGTTTTCATCATGCAGATCGACCGCCCGGTGTACGATCTCGTGCGCCAGGCCGTCCATGCGCATTTTTCGGCTTTGAAAGCAGACACCTCTGAGCTGGAGGTCAAGTACGTCAAGCCGCTGCAACGCCAGCGCTTCACGGATGCGTTGCGTTATTTTCGCACGGCGACGGCGCAGCACGGGAGAGGGGTGACGGACCTCGTGGAAGAGAAGTCCATCGACGTGACTGTGAACGTGAGCGACGCCGATGCTTACCGGGTGACCGTTCCATCATACGTCATGGCCGCCAGTCTCGATCGGGAGGCCGCAATCAAGGAATACACCATCATACAGAAGACCCGCACGCACCCACCCGTCGAGATTTCCGAATATGGGATCCGCGTGAACGTTAAGACCGAGCAATCGATCGCTCCCGCCGTGAAAGGATTGCGGTCTGTTATCGTAGACGCATTGGAATCTGCGAGCGCCATGAAAACCGTGCGCCAGAAGCACCGATTCAGTGCCTTCAGTAAGGACGGCCTGTTTCGTTACGATATGACGTCCGTGCGCCAGACCTCCACCAAAGCCCCTTATGGCTCGGACATCGCGAGGGGGAAGCTCCTCACCGCGCCGGACACGTACGAGATGGAGATCGAACTTGTGCAGGGGAGCGACCTGGCGTCCCTGGCTTCGGGTGGTGACAACGAGTCACGTGTGAAGGCGGTCGCGTTGAAGCTGCTGGGCGCGTCGAGCCTGATGCTCAAGGTCATCGAGGACGTGGACCACCTGCTGCCGGAGTCCGCGAAGAAGGCGGTCATCCGGGAATACGGCGTTCTTGTCGGAGTTATCTCGAACGATGAAGAAGGTAAGCGCCTCATCGACGCGCATCTGGGAGGCGGGGGAGGGAACGACGGCAGAGGAAGAGGCGCCGTCCAACAGCAACGCCGTCGCAACAACCCACCTAATAACTCCACCGATTCCATTCCCTTCGTGGGTCCCAAGCCGGTGACCCTGATGAAGAACAACGTGCTCCTGCCTCCCGTCCCGGGAGAGGTGTCTGTGCTCAAAGGGTACACCCTTACAGAGAAGGCGGATGGCGAGAGGCGACTGTTGTTCGTAGACAAGGTCAATCGCGTGTATACCATCGACGATCGTCTCAACGTAGCGTACACCGGACTCACCAGTCGCGGCCCGGCGTCGACCCTGTTGGACGGGGAGTTCATGCCGGCGCGTAAAACGCGCGCCACCACCGACGTCATCGCGACATCAGCGGCGACAAATGGTATGCACGGAGGAGCTAAGACGAAAAAAACACGATCAGCGGCTTCTATCAAGAAGGAGAAGGCGACTCGTGGAAAAGACGGCATATCCACTTACGGTGACAGTGCCTCTTCGACTCTTGCGTCCCATCGACCGCAGCAGCAACCTGCTCATCACCTTGCGGCCATGTACATGTGTTTCGACGCATATTTCGTGGGCGGGAAGGACGTACGAGGATTCCCGCTCTTGGACAGGCGACCGGACGTTCCGGATCGCATATCCATCGCGGAGAAGGTGTTCGCGGACGGCTTCGATAAGAGGGCTCCCACAGATTGCGACTGCATCGTGAAAAAGTTTTATGCAGTGGACAGTCAATCAGAGCTGTTCGCGCGCGCTAACTCGATATTCAGAGAGCGTGATGCCGGCATGTTCCCTTACCAGATCGACGGCCTCATCTTCACACCCGCGCTGTTGGCCGTGGGGGAAGATATGCCCCCCGCTGCCGATGCGACTTCCACATACCCACACGAAAACAAACGGGCCGACAGAGAGGAAGACGGCGAAGAAGAGGAAGAGGAAGAGGGAGGTGGTGGGGGGATACGACGAGTGGAGGGAGGAGGCGGCGATCGCACGGCACCACGACTGTATAGGGGAGGCGGATGGAACAGCGCATTCAAGTGGAAACCGCCTGAAATGAACACGATAGACTTCCTGGTACGCTTCCATGATAACGACATGGTGACCGGAACACGGGTGGAGCAGCGCGATAATGTCTTCCGAGTGGTCGATCTCTACGTGGGGAGGAGGGCGTCCACTCAGCCGGTCAGCATCCTGGACGCCCTGACGGGCAGGTGGAACATGTCTGCGGAGAAGAGGGGGGAGCGCGACGGGTCCACGGACTACATCGCCGTCAAGTTCCACCCAGACGGGGAATCCCGTCGAGTGCACCAGGCATACCTAAAACTCAACGAAGATAAGCGGATCATCATCGAGGAGACGGGAGAAGAGATCACAGACAGCGTCGTCGTGGAATTTTCGCTCGACAACCCGCAAAGTCAGGAGGAGGTCGCCTTCCGGTGGAGGCCTCTCCGTATCCGGCACGATAAGACACAGAGGTACCACGCGAACGGAAAGTCGGTCGCCAGAGCCGCGAACGATTACAAAAACGCACGAGGCGTATGGCAATCCATACACGATCCCGTCACGGAGCAGATGCTGCGAGGGGAAGACATGCGCAGCGTTCGATCTGACGCGAGGTCCCTGGACATGCAGGCTCAGAAGCAGTATTACAAGCGCGGCGACAAGTCCAGGTCGGAGCGTGCGTCACTGCCGATGTTGGACTTCCACAACGCCTGGGTCAAAGAGCGCGCGGTCTTGGGGCCCTTCGCGGGCAAGGTGACGTCCATATTCGATATCGGATCCGGAGAGGGGGGGGACATCACCAAGTGGCGCCGAATGCCGGGTCTGACGCGCGTCATGGGAGTGGACTACGACAAACATAACATCGTCAACCGCGAAGGCGGGGCGTACGCGCGGTTACAGAGACGCCTTCCACAGGCGGTGTCTGATCCCGTCATCGTCTTCTTCCCCATGGACGGGAGCAAACCGTTCGGAGCGGGGCAGATCGATACGCTCCCAGACGCAGATGACGTCAGAGTGGGACGCATCCTGTGGGGATTGGAGGACGTGAACGCCGTGCGCCACCCGCGGATGAAAGACATGTACGGCTTCGCCGCACGGGCCTTCGACCTGGTCAGTTGCCAGTTCGCCGTGCACTATTTCTTTGCCGACATCGCGTCCCTGCGTACCTTCGCTAAGAACGTGGCTTCCGTACTACGAGAGGGGGGATTTTTCGTGGGGACGTGTTTGGACGGCGCCAGTGTGGATGCTGCTTTAGGCGGCGGAGGAGGACCGTCCCCGTCGAATGAACAGCAGGTGGAGTCGGTCTTGGGAGGAGGCGTCAAACAGCGGCGAGGACGTACCACCACTACTATGACTACCAAGCCTCTCCCTCTTTCCTCTTCTTCGGCCGCCTCTAATGCCGCGCCTGCTGTGGAATCAGGAGCGGATAAACAGGACGGTACCGTCGGAGCGAGCATTCAGGGGACGGCGGAAGACGGCACTCTCATGTGGCACGTCCAGAAACTGTACAAAGGCGGTCTCCGAGACGCGCCGCTGCTCGACCGGACGGGCCGCAAAGTGCGCGTGTTCATGGAGTCCATCGGCCAAGCGGTCGACGAATACCTCGTCGATTTCGAGCTCTTGAACTGGGTCATGGCGGAGGTGGGACTGACGCCCGTGACAGAATCTTCGCGCGAGGATCTCGGTCTTTTGACGTCCACTGGGGGGTTCGGTGAACTCTTCGACGACATGCGCGAACACGTAGCCCGAGAGGGAGAAACGGACAGGCGTGTCGCGAGCGCCCTGTCAATGTCAGACACGCACAAGCGCTACAGCTTCCTGAATCGGTTTTTTGTGTTTCAAAAAACCAAGTGAACGAATTTATACTATCATCCGTCGTGACTACGCATCTGCCAAAAGAAATCGTCGACGTCTACCAAACGAAATAAAAATTGTCGGCCTTTACAACTCTTATCATCTTCTCCTTTCTTCTCCAAAAATTATTTTACTCTGTACCTTGTACCTGCCGTAACACGTTTCAATTACCATGAACAACAAGTTTGGTGCCCACTTGACGGAATTCGGCGAATGTGTGAGCAATCTCATGATGATATTGAAGCCATTCAATCAAGTCCAGGGTTTCATGATACCCTTCCGTTTCACCTGCAAGTGGATTTCGACACCCGTCACTCCCCGGTTAATCGACGCGGTCACGTGCGAGAGGGCCAAAAAGCATTATGGTGATACGCTCCCTGATGGCACACCCATCCCCGTGTTTCTCGACGATGAAAGTGAATCGGAATTGCAAAAGCTCCGGACACACGTCGTTCCCGGAACCGCGGTGGAGTTCAAACTGAAGGTGAACTGGAGGTCGAACGGAGATGAAGGGAATGGAAACAACGCGGAGGCAGCCCTCCGACAGCTGTTGAAGTTGCTGCTCGAGTTCGGAATGGAATGCCTGATCACCATGAAGGAGCGCACGTTCGATTTGCCGTTCATCAAATCCGATGCGAAAGGAGCGGCGTCTGTGCGCAAGGCTTTTGTCAAATGGCCGGCCCATTCTAGGCATGACATGATCATTGACGCCAAGGTGGACGTGGGTAGCATGGTGAGGGCGAGAGGCGCCGCCAGGCGCATGCAAGTCCGCAACTACCTCGTGTCGTTTCACGGTATGCCCGTGGACGTCGCGCGTATGTTGGTGCTCTGAACGCAGTTGTGTCTTGCGGTCGTGCTGAATTTGATTATAATTGCTCGGTGATGGATTGACACGCACGGTCACAGTCGTTCCCATTTTTTCGCTCAAAAAATCAATATCATCTCCTCAAAATTCAAGAAGGCGCAGAGCAACGTCATTCATATTATTATGACACGCCCACATCAACGCCGTATATCCTTGACGGTTTTGGCCGTTTACATCGATATTCGGTAATTCGAGTAGTCGTAGTGAGGCGTCGATGCCATCGTCGTCCTCGGTTCACAATCCCTCGGATCACTGCGTGCCATACTCTCTGTCAGTCCGCGAAAAGCGTCACTACACCCTCGGATGTGTTGAGATCTTT
>Ga0306899_1000205_pt1 | contig 34688 bp, 4 predicted proteins | sample AntRauMFilla3764_FD_190407 | JGI IMG/M metagenome (GOLD analysis project Ga0306899, IMG submission 190407) | Saline lake microbial communities from Rauer Islands, Antarctica - Metagenome Filla 3 #764 (v2) (version 2) | ecosystem: Environmental > Aquatic > Non-marine Saline and Alkaline > Saline ... | reverse complement strand
TATCCGCATGCCGTCTTGTAAATAGTGAAATTTTACTTTTTACAAGAGACTGGACGAACGCCCGATAGGTGTTTCCGAAAATACGTACGGCATGGCTCGGAGGTGAAGCCGACTCGAACCTCACAAATAGTCTGTTATCCAGTCTCTGCCAAAAAGACACGAAAAATGCCGGCCGGAAGGGGCATTCTGAGAAAGTGGGTCCGGGTCGGGATTTTTGAATTTTGGGATCCGCCAGATCGACTCGGGTGGGTCTCTGAAGCGTGCCTCGGACTTTCAGTGGCGGACCCAGTCCGTCCTCTAAACCGATATCCGCATGCCGTCTTGTAAATAGTGAAATTTTACTTTTTACAAGAGACTGGACGAACGCCCGATAGGTGTTTCCGAAAATACGTACGGCATGGCTCGGAGGTGAAGCCGACTCGAACCTCACAAAGCGTCTGTTATCCAGTCTCTGCCAAAAAAACACGAAAAATGCCGGCCGGAAGGGGCATTCTGAGAAAGTGGGTCCGGGTCGGGATTTTTGAATTTTGGGATCCGCCAGATCGACTCGGGCGGGTCTCTGAAGCGTGCCTCGGACTTTCAGTGGCGAACCCAGTCCGTCCTCTAAACCGAGATCCGCATGCCGTCTTGTAAATAGTGAAATTTTACTTTTTACAAGAGACTGGACGAACGCCCGATAGGTGTTTCCGAAAATACGTACGGCATGGCTCGGAGGTGAAGCCGACTCGAACCTCACAAAGGGTCTGTTATCCAGTCTCTGCCAAAAAGACACGAAAAATGCCGGTCGGAAGGGGCATTCTGAGAAAGTGGGTCCGGGTCGGGATTTTTGAATTTTGGGATCCGCCGAATCGACTCGGGTGGGTCTCTGAAGCGTGCCTCGGACTTTCAGTGGCGGACCCAGTCCGTCCTCTAAACCGAGATCCGCATGCCGTCTTGTAAATAGTGAAATTTTACTTTTTACAAGAGACTGGGCGAACGCCCGATAGGTGTTTCCGAAAATACGTACGGCATGGCTCGGAGGTGAAGCCGACTCGAACCTCACAAAGGGTCTGTTATCCAGTCTCTGCCAAAAAGACACGAAAAATGCCGGTCGGAAGGGGCATTCTGAGAAAGTGGGTCCGGGTCGGGATTTTTGAATTTTGGGATCCGCCGAATCGACTCGGGTGGGTCTCTGAAGCGTGCCTCGGACTTTCAGTGGCGGACCCAGTCCGTCCTCTAAACCGAGATCCGCATGCCGTCTTGTAAATAGTGAAATTTTACTTTTTACAAGAGACTGGGTGAACTCCCGATAGGTGTTTCCGAAAATACGTACGGCATGCCTCGGAGGTGAAGCCGACTCGAACCTCACAAAGCGTCTGTTATCCAGTCTCTGCCAAAAAAACGGAAGTGTGGTAAGGAAGTCACGGAAGTCTCCCGACTTGCAGGAAGAGGGCGAAAGGCGTGCTCGGTATGCTCCATCGTCGTAAGAAACGGCCATGACTAGGGAGAACCTGGTTCTATCGGAACAAGTATTGTAAGGTACGATTGGAGAGGTACCCACGGGAGAGTAGGCATACGTGGGAACGCACCTTTGGTCGAATCCACACTCGTCGATGGCCACGATGGAACCGTGTTGGAGAGCTCTTTTGAATCGGGTAATGAACCGAATATACGATCGTTTGAGTGTTGCTTCGTCGGTCGTGACACCTCTTGCCTTCGTTCGTTTGAAGGAGTAAGAGAAACGTTTTCGAAGGATGACGTGAAGGAGTTGTTTGGAAATGGACATACCAATGCAGGAAATGATGTCTTTGGTGAGTGAAGCTAAAGAGAAATAGGTGTTGTACCGCAATAGTCTGTTGATCGTTTTGATGAGCTCGTCGACACAGACAGTAGGTTTTCTCTCCCCCAGTTTGGGAGCTAATCTGTCACACCATCTCGACAAAGATGCTTTACTGACTCCTGACTCTTAGAAAGCGAGCAGCTTCTCGTAAAGAGAAAGTGTTTTGTACGACTTTCATGGCCGCAGACCTGAATCCAATATCGTACATGGTTTGCGGAAGTTTACAGTTCTCCAGGTGTGTTCAATTATGGTGAAGAAAAAATAGCAAGATCACCCCATAACATAGTCGTTTCAGATTTGAATTGACGGACTGTATCATTCAGATTTTTCGACGGACCTCTACTAAATTTCATCACCTAAACGCTTTGTTCAGCCGTTTCAAAATTCGAAAACATATAAGTAGGGTTGGCCAGTTCCGTATATTTCCCAGAAAACGATATAAGGACTAGAGTTATTTTTATACCGTTTTATGCGAGATATACTGAATGGGCCAACCCTACGTATAATACCATTCACAATCTTTTTGTGTGGTGTACTCGATGCCGATCGTGTACGACCTTCCTTGCGAAATATGGAAGCATGTGCTGTTGTACGTCCGAGCTCGAGATGTATGCGCTTTTCGAACCGTCGACCGCTACGCCGCTCGTTTCATCGCTCCTTTTGTTCCACATGCCAGTGGGCCTCGCTTCCATTGTTCGAGACATAGACACGGGATCGTTACTGGCCACGAAGAGGCGTTCGTCTGGATGATCGAACACAGAGAGGAAACGTACGACTTTTCGGCCTGTTTCAACGCTGCTTCCGCTAGAGGTTGTCTGAACATCCTCGACATCTTAGAAAGGCGAGGTCTGAGAAATTCTTCTTCAAAAACGATGGATTACGCGGCGATGAACGGTCACCTCAATGTCGTACAATGGTTGCACGAAAATCGCAAATCTCAAGTCGAAGGATGCTCTACGGATGCTATGGATGGGGCGGCCATGAACGGTCATCTCGAAGTCGTCAAATGGCTGCACGTAAATCGCAACGAAGGATGTACGAAGGATGCGATGAGTTTCGCGGCCAAAAAAGGTCATATCGGAGTCGTGAAGTGGCTGCACGCCAATCGCGAAGAGGGATGCACGAGGGAGACGATGGACAACGCAGCCGAGCACGGTCATCTCGAAGTCGTCCAATGGCTGCACGCCAATCACTTAGAAGGGTGCACGACAAGGGCGATGAATTTAGCGGCCATATACGGTCATCTAGACGTCGTGCGATGGCTTCACGACAATCGTAAAGAGGGATGTACGAGGGAGGCGATGGACGGCGCTTCCCATGAAGGTCATCTCGAAGTCGTCCAATGGTTGGATGCAACTCGCACAGAAGGCTGTACGACGAGGGCGATGGATTACGCGGCCGAAAACGGTCATCTCGAAGTCGTGCGATGGTTGCACGAGCATCGGTCCGAGGGATGCACGAAGGATGCGATCAGCTACGCGGCCTCGAACGGTCACATCGAAGTCGTGAAATGGTTGCACGTGAATTGCAGAGCACAACTCGACGTGGAGTGTGCGAGATCACAACGGAGGTTTTGGAGGGATTGTCCTTCATTCGCGATGGATGGCGCTGCCACGAACGGTCACATGGACGTTGTGCGATGGTTGCACGCCAATCGTAAAGAGGGATGTACGACGGAGGCTATGGACGGCGCTTCCACCAACGGCCATATCGAAGTCGTGCGATGGCTGCACGCCAATCGTAAAGAGGGATGTACGACGGAGGCGATGGACGGAGCTGCCCGTGAAGGTCATCTCGAAGTCGTCCAATGGCTACACGCCAGTCGTGAAGAGGGATGTACGACGGGTGCTATGAGGGGCGCGGCCTGTAGTGGTCATCTCGATGTTGTGAAATGGCTGCGCTCCAACCGCGTATCATGTTCCGACGGATGTACGAAGGAGGCGATGGAGGTCGCGGCTGAACACGGTCATTTTCAAGTCGTGAACTGGTTGCGCGCCAATCGCGTCGAAGGTGATGTTTAGAACGATCGATCTACAGTGAGGAAAGGACGTGTGTGTGTGTGTGTGTCTTACACATCGTGTCGCGCGTGGCACGACACGAGTTGGAGATCGTCGAACGCCTCGTTCATGTTGTAAAGTTGCTACAGACGCAACAGAGAGGTGCGTCCCTCCATACGTCAACGATAGAAAGCATCATTCCGTTGTGTTACAGTGCCATTTTTTCCTTGTCCGCTATCAAGTATGTTGCTTGTCGTTGGTAGTGAAACTACCTGTCGTTGTAACGTCCGTTACATGACACGTCCGACACGTGACGGAAGACAGCACGCAGTCGTGCAATGGTTATACTCTTTCCGGTGAAAGATGCTAGGGAGTGAGAGATCCTATCTTTCGATGAACGTAAAACTCAAAAGGTACGACATTTCCAAACCCGCTTTCACTGATTGACAGTAAGCATTTGACAATTGGAATATATCAATAGTCGATCGTACATTTGTTGTATGTGAAAGACTTGAATACCAATCTAGCCGGGCGTGTATGACCAGAAAAGCAAGTGCTACACAAATTGATGTGCTCTTACCTTCTAAGCAGTAATTATTTTTTTCCGAACATCGACACGTTCACGTTCAAGTTGAATTTCATGAACGCGAACAGGAGCGCGACAACGAACAACATAGCGAGGAACGCGTAATCAAAGTACACCCAGGACTCCCACTCCTTCAGCTGTTCTCGGTAGAACGCGGGGAGGTCCGGTCCTTTGCTCAGACGGTGTAGATAGCGCTGGAAGTCCATGCTCGTCTTCAGACCGTAGATGAAGGCGTAGACGAACAGCAACACGCCGACCACACGTACCAGGTACGCCGATGTGTCGGCGTCATCTTTTTTGAAAACACTTGAGAAGCCGATGATGGCGATAGCGAGTGACGACAGGTTCAGAGTGTTGCGTATTAGGGAGGTGTGCGTAGCCAGGTAAGACTCGGGAGAATGCCCGAGGGAAGACATGCTAATAGAATGCTGGCGAAATGTTATAATGTATCCTTGATATATTATTACGATTTGAATGACCCCGTGTTGTCTGCGATGTAAGATAGTTCGAGAATCAAGACCACACAGTACAGGAGAGACATTATCGTCTTTCCTAAATCATAACAGTTGCACCTTTCTGTATTTGTCCTTGTATGATCGTCAAACAATCAGGTAGTATTTCTTGCATGTCACTTGTTATTGAATCATCCGCAATACCCATCTGAAATACTGTATTTGAAATATGATCTGTGGAGAAATCGCGGGAGCGGTGCTGTACTGAAACGGCAAAACGGTAACGTGTCGTCAACGACTGTAGTTTTTGCAAATCGAATGGAACTGAATCCAACGTTGTTTCGACGACTTTGACGTCGATTCCACACGGAGTGGCGATATGTCCGAGAATGATCCTATCTTCATCACAGAAGATAGAAATCTTCGTTGTTTTTCTACCTCTTTCAGTGAAATTTTTACCCAGCATATATGCACCGCCTACGTTCTTTATGAACGTCGTGTCGATGTAAATGTTTTGAAAGTGTCGTTTGCCGAGGTCATTCCTCCATGTCGCGTACCTTTTTACTACCATCTTCCATACTTTCCAGAAGTGTTCGTTGTTTACGAGATGCGTAAAACGCTCACCACTACAAGCGAACCGGTACAACATGAGGACCGTGAGGACGACCGCGTGCTTCACGTGGCCCACGTTGACCAACGCGCTGTAGCTAAAGTCCTCGTCCGAGTCTGATTCAGATTCAGATGGAAAGAGGGACAACGAAGAGGAAGAAAAAGAGCGTACCTCCGCGAAAGGTGCGTCAAGGGGGGGGGTTATGCGTACTCTTCTTCGTTTGCGAAAAAAGGTGTCGGTCGGTAGATGCGAACGCTTTCCCAAAAAAAAATAGATCGATGGAATAAGATATATAAGGTTGCCGCCGAGAAATCGGTAACGGGAACTTTGGTGACGCTATCATGCCGTCTAGAGCCCTGTTTTTGGACGGTGATATGTTCACGGGGTTGATAAGGCCAGCGCCCAGCAACCTGGCACTCCAGACGGCGGGCATCGAACGGGTCAGACTCACGCACGAGGGTCTCTTGGGCGTCGGCACCTCCGCTCCCGAAGAGAACGTGCACGTTGCAGGAAACACGCTCGTAGACGGTAGATTCATGTCGGCCGAGGTCCAAGGAGTCCCCGAAAACACCGCTTTCACATGGAGAAACGATCAGAACACGGGCATGTATCATCCCGCTCAGAACGTGGTGGCTTTCGCCACTGACGGGAGCGAACGGTTACGCATCACTCCAGACGGCAGGATAGGCGTCGGCAGGGACGACCCCCGCGACGAGGTCGACATCGAGGGCAGCCTGCGCGCCTCCGATCTCATCACCGCCAGCAGGTATCTGGTGGTCGACGGAAACGGCAACGCCTCCGAACTCATGGCCAGAGGCGAAATTATGGACAAGCTCCAAGTCAACGCCGAAAATACGAGTGCCGCGACCGAGGGGATGCGCACTTTCCCGTCACCCGATACCGATGCCGGGGGCTACAGATGGTCTCACTCCCCGGATCAGGACGTGGGTGTGCCGGAGGACGAAGCCTACGTCGCGTCGTCTTCGGTGCCTCACGCCGAGGCCTGGTCGGAGACGATGCGCATCTGGCCCTCTTCGGATCCGGCCGTCGGTGTAAATGCGGTCTTTCATTCGATGTCCACGACCATCGCCGTGGGCGACGAAGGAACCATATACCGGACGTCCGACGGGATACACCAATGGGACGAGGTCCCTCTTTCTTCGACGACCCAAAGTATACGTGGCGTGACGTCCGCTCTTAGATTCGGAGAGAGGGAAGAAGGCTCGTCGCGTGTGTGGGTAGCGGTCGGAGACGAGGGTACCGCTGTGAAATCGACCGACGACGGCGTGTCATGGTTCACGTCCAGCGAATTTCCGGATTCCGCTTCTTCGGCGCACCTCAAGGCCGTCGATTCACGAGAGACCTCGTTGACCACAGAAACGGAGTCTTATTCGGAAAGGTCGATGGTGGCCGTAGGAACTGGGGGCACGGTGCTACGCTCGACCGACGACGGTTCGACGTGGGTACGGATGAACCTCGAAAACATAGAGGGAGTCGAATCCTCCGACCTGGAGGCCGTGTTCTTCGGAGGAAATTCCGCCAAGGTCGCGGGAAGAGGGCGTTTAGTACGCGAAGAGGGGGCGAGGGAGGAGTTGGGCGTGCGATGGTGGATGGCGACGGGCACATCGGGTACGGTGCTTCTCTCCACCGACGACGGCCAGACTTGGGCACGCATGGAATCCGCGACCGAAGCGGCGCAATCCAAGGACTTACGCGGCGTAGCTCGGGGGTCCGACACCACCGGGACTTGGATTGCGGTAGGTGCGGAGGGGACGATCCTGCGTTTTTCTGGATATTCCAGCTTCGGGACCATCGACCAGACCGCTGAATGGACCGCGATCCAAACCCCGTTTGGTGAGGACCTGGAGTGGGTGTCCTCCTCAGATCCCGCCATGCCGGGCGTGTGGATGGTGATGGGAAGAGGCGGATTGTGTATACGCTCGACCGACGACGGACTGACGTGGTGGAAGATGCCTCTGGCGGTCGGATCGGAGGAGGGAGGCCTGTCCTTTCGCGCCGCACACTACGTCAGGAGCTCGGGATTGTGGTTGGCCGTCGGAGATGCCGGCTGCTACGCGACGAGCTTCGAACGCGTCGGGTGGAACGCGTTCGCGCGATCCGCGGCTCACCTGGCGAGGATATATTCGTCTGACCTGTTTCCGAGACCCCTTCCTACAGCCGCCGCAGCCACGTCCGCGACCTCGATGTTCGTGGTCAAGGGCGTGACACAGGATCCCGACGCCGGGCTCTGGAGGGCCACCGGCACCGGGGGGGGCATCTTGGACAGCTCAGACGATGGCGAGACGTGGCAGGTGACCGATCATCCGCCTTCGGTGGACACGCCTCGCGCGATGAACGCCATCGCTTTCGGTCGGACCACGGGAACGTGGATGACGGCGGGAGAAGACGGCACGCTCTATCGCTCTCCGGCGTCCTCGGACGGATCTTGGACCGAAGTACGCCCCAGCTCGTTGGAGGGCAAAGAGACGGATTTCACGGCCATCGTCCAGGATCCTTCGAGCGGAAACTGGGTAGCCTGCACGGCTTCTCAGAACGGGCAATTCGGGTCGGTCGTGCGTTCCGAAGACGACGGCGTGACGTGGAGCCAGGTCACGGTGTCGAAGGCGTCGTTGCCGGGGGTGGGCAACGAGCTGCAACTGCCTCCGATGCGCGCGATTACGGTGGCTTCTTCGACCGGAACGTTAATCGCCGCGGGCGGTTATGTAGAACAAGAAGACCGTTTCGGGTTGCTCTTCAGATCGGTCGACGGAGGTAGGACATGGTCCGCTTCTCCGTCTTTCGCCTCTCCCGAGACGGAGGGAGACCAGCCCACGTACGCGCTCCCCGAAACGGCAGCGAACAGCAGATTCAACGACGTGTCGGAGAGCTCCGGCACTTTTCTGGCGGTCGGAGACGGTGGAAAGGTGTTGAGGTCTACCACGGATGGCAAAACGTGGGGACTGGTCGACCATCCCTACATGGGACAGGGCAGGAACGCCGAAGCGGTCACGTACGTTCCCAGCGGGAAACTCCAGGGTTGGTTGGTCGCGTTCGGCGCAACGGACTCGGACGACCTCCTGATGCGTTCGGTAGACGACGGACTGAGTTGGAGCCCGGTGCGCACTCCGGTGCTCACTTCAGGCGGAGAAGAAAGAGGCGGCTTGTACGCAATCGCGGCATCTCGAGGGACCGTATTTTGCGGAGGTACCACAAACGGAGGAGGGGGGGCGCTCCTCCTGCGCTCCACCATCCCTTCGTGGAAGGCGCAGCGGGGTGGAGAGCACGGAAGATCGGATGGACTCAGCGCCGGCATCACGAACCTGACGGGTACTTATCCCGGCGCGTGGTTGTCCGTCACACTCCCCGAGCCGGTGCAGCTTCGGGAGTACACCGTGGGTATGCACGGCGTCAGCTCGACGCGTCCACGAAAGTGGAAGATATTCGGACTACGGCGCGCGGGCTGGGACGAGCTGGACACCCAGATCCAGCAGGAGGACGCGCGAATGGGCCGCGAGGTCACCTACCACCTCCCTCGCCCCAGCCAGTTCATGTACAGCCGGTTCGCGATGGTGGTGGAGTCGGTGCGCGATAACGGAGCTCAGGCGTCTGTCGAGATACGCAGCCTGCGTTTCCACGGCACTCCCGAGATCGATTCCGTCCCTTACCTCAACATCGACAACGGGAGGATAGCGATGACCAACTCGCTCGTGGGCATCGGCACCGAAGAGCCGACGCACGCTCTGGACGTCGTGGGAGACGCCAGAATGACGGGCATAGCTACCGCCAAAGAGTACCGCGTGGCAGACGACGACGGGAACGTCGTGGAGCTAGGCGACGCGATACACGCACGCGTGATGCCCGGACTGAACGTCATGGGGGACGCGGTCATCAAGAATTCTCCTCCCGTTAAGCCGTACGACGCCGAAGGAAACGGAGCCCTGACGTACGAGTTTCCCCCGTCATCGTATTCGTCCTCGTCGTCGTCGTCCTATCCGGGGCACGCTTGGACCGTGGAAGGTACGACGGTTCAAGACGGCGATTATCGACTGACGGCATCGGGATCGAGCGCCAGCACCTGGTCTTCCGCCGAAAAGTTGCATCCGTCGATCGATTCTTCGGCCACCGTTTTGCAGGCTCTCGACGGAGATGGACAGGGGGTCTGGGTGGCCGTAGGAAGCGGCGCCACCCTGTTACGGTCGTCGGATGACAGGAGAACGTGGTCCGTTGTGACACACTCCGCCCCTTCGACCGTCGACTTCTTAGACGTGACGCACGTTTTTGCCGATGGTGTCAACAACGCCAACTCCAACGTGTGGATCTTGGTCGGAACGAACGGTACGGTCATGCGCTCTCTCGATCGCGCAGAGACCTGGACCGTAATATCGAACACGGCCTCGTTCGGAAACGACGCCCTTCACGCCGTGCATTCTTCGTCGCGCGCCACCCTTCTGGTCACGGGGACGAAGGGCGTCGTGTTCCGGTCTCTGGACATGGGAACGACGTGGTCGGTTTCGGACACATCCACGCGGGACGTGACCTTTCTGTCGACGTCTTCGTCGGGTACGACTTGGGTAATATGCGGAGGACGAGGGACCGTCATGCGTTCCACCGACGACGGTCAGACTTTCGGCCCGGCGTACACGCCCACCGACGCCAACCTGTGGGGCGTGTCCTCTCATGCTTCTTCGTGGATAGCCGTAGGAGAGGCGGGGACGGTGCTTCGGTCCACAGACGACGGTTCGACCTGGACGCACGCCGTCGATCCTTCCGAGGGGCTACACGACGTGTTGACGTCCGTCAGGCACGGTCCATCTTCGGGGGACGTCTGGACAGCGGTCGGAACCGGGTCGTCTACGCTTCGGTCCGAAGACGGGGGCGCTTCCTGGTCCAGACGTGACACTTACGTGTCGGTCAACCCCCACGTGTTGGACTCCGCTCTGTTGGACGTCCGTTACGACGAGGCGTCCGGCGTATGGGTGGCAGTGGGAGCGGGTGGAACGATGATCACCGCGGTCGAACGCGCACCTCTGGCGGCATTCTCGCATCCGGACACCTCCCAGAACCTGACGCGCGTGTCTCCCGGAGCATCTACGGACAGATACTCGGGTACGGCGGTCGAATACCTGTCCGTGGCGCGAGCTAAGTCGACCGGCACGTGGATGGCGCTGGGACGTAAGAAGGGTACCGATTCCGCTTTTGCGTATTTCGCGCTGCGATCGACGGACGACGGAGAGACGTGGAGCGCCACCGCCCTCCCCGAGAGCGCCGGCCTCCCCCTCGACGACGATAAGGCAGCGGGTCAGGTCACGCACGGATCTCATTCGGGTACGTGGGTGGTCTCGCGTACGTCGGGTTACTCGTACAGGTCGACGGACGACGGCATCAGTTGGACGGCCATCGACAAGGTGGGCGGCGAAGGTCCTCCGACGATCGACCTGGGAGGCTGCGCACAGAACGAAGGAAATGGGACGTGGGTGGCGACGGGGTCACTGGGCGCGTTACTCTTCTCGGACGACGACGCGACGACCTGGACCGCCGCGGATGTAGGAGCGTTGGACTCCACGGCCGCGGCGGCTTCTCGTCGATCGGCTGCGGTATACAGCAGGACCACCGGCACGTGGATCGCGCCCGGGGGTCACTCCGAGGCCGACGGAAACGCGTCAACCGGAGGCATGGCGAGATCGACTGATAATGGCCGCAGTTGGCACTCCGTAAAAGACGTGCGAAACGAGAGCGAAACCGTCTTCCGGGTGATCGAGGTCGCCGAGCACGCGGGCACCTGGTTGGGCGTCGGTGAAGACGCCGATGGCGAACCGTGGATCGTTCGATCGACGAACGACGGCTACACTTGGAGCGTCTCTTCCTTCTCTTCCTCCGGACAAGGACAAGGACAAGGACAAGGACAAGGGCTCAGTTCGGCGTGCTTCGTGGCGTCCGGGAGGTGGATGGGGTGGTTGGTCGTAGGAAAAGGAGGCGCCGTCTGGAGATCGCGCGACGACGGATTGACGTGGACGTCAGTCGCGGACCAAGATCCCACGCCCTCTCCCTTGAAAGAGTCCGGAGCGCTGAGACAAGTCTGCGAGGGAAACGGTACTATTATCGTGGCTACCTCCACGGACGCCCTCCTCCGAGCGTGCATCCCGTTCTGGGAGATGAATTTGATCGTGTCCGACTCTCCCGCAGGACAGACAAAGGGCGCCTGGCTCTCGCTGGAACTCCCATCCGCCATTCACGTGCACTCTTACAGCTTCAGGACGCACAACGTGACCGGGCGCGCTCCGGCCGCGTGGAAGCTGATGGGCTTGCGCTCGTCGGAGTCTTCGGGCTGGACCGAGTTAGATAGCCGCCAGAACTACGGATCTCTGTCGGGCGAGGACGACAGAGACGGCGACAGCGGAAGAGGACGGTTGCACGTTTTCGCGCTCCCCTCTATCACTGCCGCGGCTTACGAGCGTCTGGCTCTGGTGATCACCGACGCTCGGACGGCTTTGTCCGTACAAGTCCGCGACGTACGATTCAACGGCGTACTCGACCTGACAGACGACGCGGTGGTTCCCTATTTCACGGTCAGCACCGGGCGCATCCTGCTCGACAACGGGAACGTGGGCGTGCGAGTGTCCGAGCCCGAGGAAGCGGTCGACGTCGACGGAAACGTCAGGGCGTCGGGCGCCGTGATCGCGCGCAGGTTCCTGACGCGCGACTCCGCGGGTCAAGTACGCGACCTGTCGCTGTCGGTGGCCTATTTGCTGGACGCCGCGTCTAGAAAAGAAGGCGGTGCCAAAGGACACGTCGTGGTAGGGGACGCCACTTTCTTGCACTCGTCTTCCTCCGCCCTCACTTCGTCGTCGACTTACGAATTCCCGCCCCCCTCTACGTACGCGGATGGCTACACTTGGTACGTCGATGAACAGGCGGCGAGCGCACACTCGACGGAATACGCCAAGGGTACTTATTCCGTGGCGGTATCATCCGTAAAGTCTTCTCCTTGGGCCGCCTTACCACCTCTTCCCACTTCAGTTTCCGCTTATTCTTCGGCCCAGGGTCTGGAGGCCACCACGCTCTTCGCGCTCCACCAGGCGTCGGCCGCGTCCGGCACGTGCGTGATGGTGGGATCGTCCGGCGCCCTGTACCGCTCCGCTCCAGGAGAGGGGTTGGACAGGTGGACACGGGTGCCCTGGAACGCCGGCTCCGACGTCGCGGATTTCGACCTCTTGGGCGTCCACGCCTCTCCCGATACGGGGGTGTGGATCGTGGTGGGCGACCGAGGGACGGTGCTGCGTTCTACAGACGACGGATCGACCTGGAGTCTGACGCCGCTCCAGAATTCGAAGAAGACCCCGCTGACCTCGGTGCACTGTCGAGGCCAAGGGACCTGGGTGGCGACGGGAGTCGACGACGAGAGCCTGCTTCGATCGCTCGACGACGGGTCGACGTGGGGGTCCGTAAACGTCAAAGCGAGTTCGTCTGACACGGGTTCGTCACACTTTATCACATCCGTCAAGTGGGGAGGCGCTCCGGAACAGGGCGGTGCGTGGGTGGCGGTGGGATCCGGAGGTATCGTCTTACGGTCTGGGTCAGTGTCCGCCGAAAACCAGTCATGGACCAGGATGCGTACGGCCGAAACGATGTCGGGACGTCGACGCGACCAGGACCTGCGCGACGTCGCGTATCACCCGGATTCGAAGACTTGGACGGCGGTGGGTACCGACGGGCTGATCACGCGCTCTACGGACGGTGCGATCTCGTGGACTGTCGTGAGAGAGGCCTCTCCGGAGCTCGCGTCGGTGCTGTCGGTAACGTCCATAACTCCTCCCGAGGCCAGCATGTCCATAGAAGGAGGAGCACCGAACGCTTGGGCGGCGGTCGGAGAACGCGGTCTGTCTCTGCGTTCGGTGGACGACGGTCTGACGTGGGCGGTCCTCCCCGACGCTTCGACCACTCCCTCTCCGTCATCCACCTCTCCTACCTATTGGTGCGTGGCTCGCGTGAGTAGGCGCGGCAACGAGGTGCTGTTGAGCGCGGGAAGCGCTTCGTCCACGCGCGTGTCTTTCCAGAACGTGGGGTGGGCGGCTTACGCGAGCGGAGAAGCGAAACACGACGTGTCCGCACCGTCGACGATTTCGGTGTTCCCGCGCCTCGACGACGGATCACTTGCTTCGGCGAAAGCGATCTTTATGGCTACAAACGGAACCACTCTCTGCGTCGGGAGTTCGGTGCTGCGATCCGTTGACGACGGAAAGACGTGGACAGCCGTCGTTCAGTCTTCGCAGACCACCTTTTCGACGAGCGATCTGACCGCGGTACACCGCGTCGATAGTACGGGAACGTGGGTCGTCGCAGGTGTGTCCACGGACGGAACATCTATAACCGTAGCTCTTTCTCGCGATGACGGTAAATCATGGACGGTCGATAAGTCGGTGTCTCTGTCCGACGAGGTCGCCAAAATTCAAGCGGTTCGGTCGTCGCAGGACACCGTTCTGTTGGTAGGAAATGAAGGAGGGACGGCTCTCGTGATCAGGTCGATCGACGACGGAGCCTCGTGGGAGAAGATCCCTCCTCTTTCGTTTCCTCCGGACGTCAAAGAGCTCCGTGACGTGTACAGAGGAAAGTCGGGCGGTGAATGGGTAACGGTCGGTGGAGGAGGAGCAGAGACGTACACCTTGCCGGTCGCGTTCGTGTCGGAGGACGACGGCGTGAGTTGGGAGCAGTCGAAGGTGCACCACGGTTTGTCGGAAGACGAGTCTCCCGTGGTATTATCGGGTGTGTGGGAAAGGTCGGGCACGTGGGTCACGTGCACCACGGACGCGTCTGGAGCGGCCAGATCTACGGACGGAGGACGCAATTGGTCGTGGTCGGTCGTCACGGGTTTCGCTCCGGGAACGGAGGCCGTCGACGTACGGTTCGTCGAGAGCAGCGCCGGAAACAGGAGCGGGTGGACTATAACTGGATCAGACGGTCGGTTCGCTAGGTCAGTGGACGACGGCGCGTCGTGGACGGTCGACGGAAGCGATTACAGAGTGGGCCTGAGCATGGTGGACGGGGACGTGGTGGCCGCGACCGAGTCTTCGGGGACCATCATGGGCGTCATGAAGGACGGTGAACGTCTGGTGAGGCGCGGGACATTTCCGAGTTGGACCACGGACGATACGGACGGAGATTCGTTCCATCCTTCGACGGGCAAATATACGGGATCTTCGGAGATCGCGACCGGTTGGAAAGGGGCTTGGACCGAGGTGCGACTGCCTACCGACACACACCTGGCGTCTTACGTGCTGGACACGCACACATCAGTGGCTCGGACACCCGTTTCGTGGACGCTCATCGGCTGGAGAAAGGCGGTGAACGACGGAAATCAAAATCAGAATCAGGATCAAGGCGACGACGCACTGGGAACATGGGAGGAGGTCGACGCCCGACGGGACCAGGTGCTGGACAAGGCGAGATCGACCCGCTTTCAATTGTCCGCACCTACTGTCGCCGCGTATTCCAGGTTTGCACTCGTGGTCACCAAGGTGCGAGATGGATCCGCAAAAGGTGTGGAGTTGCGCGGGATAAGGTACTTCGGGGGGGGTGACTTGGGCGCGACCGTAGAGCAGGTGGCCATCCGCGAGGGACGCGTCATCATCAAGAACGCCAACACCGGGCTGGGCACCGAGTTCCCCGAAAAGACGCTGCACGTCATCGGCGAGGTCGAGGCGTCCGATACCGTGACGGCCAGGAAATTCTTGGTCAAGAACCCCGCGAGCGGGGCGGTGCTCGAGGTGGCCACCAAGGACGCTGACGGTACGTTCGGCAGCCTGCACGTGCGAGGGGGTAAGGTGCAGCTCGAGCGTTCGACCACTGTCATCACGTCAGACGAGGACGCGTCTCTGACGGTTCTCCACGAACACCCTCCTTCGTCGGAAGACGTCGTCTGGGAAGACGGCGTCCAAGGCTACACCGTGTCCACGTCATCGTCCAACATATCTCCCTGGAGGATGTTGGGCAGCCCCGCGGGAGATCGAGACGTGCACGCCACATACGCCGTCGGATCGACGCGCGTGTTCGCTTCGAGGGGTAGACTCTTCCGGGCGACCGACCGGGCGCACGTGGAGTGGGCAACCGTGTACGACGACGCGAACGGCGGTGCCGGAGGAGGAGACGCGTCTTCGTCTTCGTCGTCGAACATTCTGGCCGTACATGGAAGTGTCGTGCCGGGACAGAGTGCCGATCAGGCGGTGTGGGTGGCAGTGGGAGAGAGGGGAGTGGTCTTGCGTTCGACCGACGACGGCTCGAACTGGTCGCGAGTGGACGGGGCGTCGACGTCACAGATCCGTAACCAAACCTTACGCTCTGTGTCAAAGTCTAATACGTCTCCCGGCGTGTGGTTGGCGGTCGGGTCAGGTGGAAGCGTGCTGCGTTCCCAAGACGAGGGCCTGACGTGGTCGCGCGTGTTCCTCGACGTGCAGACCCTGGACGAGCGCCACACGCTGTTGGGTCTGGCCGAATCCCGAATGGCGGAATCGGCGTCTCCTACTTCCGTCCAGACCACTTGGATCGCGGTAGGAGACGGTGACGGGATCATCTTGCGTTCGACCGACGACGGAGAGAGTTGGAAACGGGTCAGTGGGGGGCGAAACGGTGTCACGGCTCACGCTTACTGGAGCGTCACACCGGGTGCCGTCAATAACGACGGCGAGGGAGGAAAGAACGGTAAATGGATCGCGGTGGGTGACGGGGGCGCTCTGGCCAGTTCGTCCGACGACGGCGTGACGTGGCGACGTTCGACCGCCACGTCCGACAGCGAAGGAGCGATAGAGTCGAGCTCGTCCGACCCTCTGGCTCTCCGTCGCGTGGTTCACGCGAGAGACACGTGGTTGGCGGTGGGAGTGAATGGGAGAACTTTACGCTCGGTTGATGACGGCGCATCTTGGAGAGAGACTTCTTCGTCTACCGACGCGGGTCTGCTTCCTTCGACGGAGAGAACGAGGAGACCCGACCTGAGCGACGCGTATTTTTCGGACGCGTTGGGAGGGTGGGTGGTGGTCGGAGGGGCGGGCGCTTACTACTTCGCCGCAGAGCACGCGGCTTGGCAGGCTTTCGCGTCCCCACCTCCGGTCCGATCCCCCTTGTTGACGGAACAGGAAGCGAACTATCCCTTCGTCGTGAGCGCTGTACAGAGGACCGACGAAAGCGACGGTGACAAGTTGGCGAACGAGACCGAAACGACGCGACCTCTGGGACCGCCTAGCTACAGCGTGCACACCGGAACGTGGCTGACCACCGACCCGAACGGAGCGGCGTTGAGGTCGACGGACGACGGAGATTCCTGGACGCGCGTATCCACCTTTTCGACCGAAGCCACGCCCTTCCCGGAGCTGCGAGCCTCGGCTTGGAACCCGGCGTCGGGCGAGTTCATCGTAGTATCCGCTATAGGTACCGCTTACACGTCTTCCGACGACGGCATGACCTGGGCCGAACAGGAGACGCCGGGGTCCACGGTAAAACAGGACGCGACTCCTCTTAACGCGGCTTACGCTTCTCCTACGGGATCGTGGGTGTTGTGCGGCGACGTCGGTCGCCTGGTCGTGTTCGACGCCCAGAACACCACCTCCACGCCGTGGACTGACTCGACCATCGAGAGAGGACCATCAGCACCTCTTCCCGACCTGACGACGGTGCACCATTCTACGACAACTGGCACTTGGATGGCGGGCGGAAAATTCGGGACGGTCTACCGGTGCGACACGACTTCTCCGGCATCGAGCTGGTCCTGGGTAGAAGCCAACGGGGGCATGTCCTCGTCGCCTTCGAACGCCGTGGTCGGTCTGCACGAAGCACACGGCACGTGGGTGGCACAAGACGGATTCGGCGCTCTGGTGCGCTCCGTGGACGACGGACTTCGATGGACGCCCTGCGCGCTCCCGCCTCTTCCGGAAGGAGAGAACGCGGCGGTGTTCGGCGCGACGTCCACCGGATCGGTGACTTACGTCAAAAACTCGGGCACTTGGTTGGCGACCACGTCCATCGCGCGTTTTTTGCGCTCGATGGACGACGGGGTGACATGGAGCGCCGTGGTCGCCCCGGGCGCGGGTTTGCGTAGCGTCAGCGCGACCTCTTCTTCTTCGACGGTCATAGTGACCACCGAGGAGGGGAGGGTGTATAGGTCGGCTCCCCGCGGTTGGGTCGGAAGTGTCACAGGAGGCGGAGGCGGAGGCGGAGGCGGAGGCGCGTGGTTGGCGCTGAGCCTCCCTTCGAAGAGCCACCTCAAGGCGTACAGCATAGAGGCGGGGTCTCGTCTGGACAGGGTCCCCGAGGAATGGAAGGTGCTGGGCTGGAGGGCGTCTCTGGCGGAACACGACGATAGCGTGCCCCCGGTCGATATCGACGAAGTGACTGGCAGTGGATGGGAAGTGCTCGATTCTTTGTCCGCACACTTGACGACGGGTCGGACGCACGTGTTCACGCTCGCCTCGTCTCCTCCCGCCGACGATTACACGAAGTACGCCCTGGTGGTGACCAGGGTCGTCGAAGACGGAGAGTTTGCGGAGGTACGCACGCTCCGGTTCTATGACGACGCCCCGGAGCAGGCCATGCTACCTTACATGACACTCGAGGATGGGAGCGTCGTGTTCTCGGACGCCGTCCGAGTCGGGATCGGCATGGAAGCGGGAACGACGGACAGACCCGGCGAGGCTCTGGACGTGCGCGGGAATATACGGGGAAACACGGTTCAAGCCTCCAAGTTCGTCATCCGCGACTCGAACGGCGTTTTGACGGAGTTGGGAGACGCGCTCCTGGAACGCACCACCAAGCCGTCTCCGGGGATGCACGTGAGGGGCGACGCTCTCATCGAGAACGTCACCGAGGTTTCGGAAGAGTACTGGGTGCCCGGAGAACAGACGACCGTCATCGGATCTCCCTGGACGTTCACGGACAAATACGATCGGCCTTACACGGTGTCGTCGTCTTCCGGGGGCTCGGACCCCTGGTCGGTGGCGCGCCTGCGCGTGCCCTGGCAGACGGAAAATGCCGCCACGGACTGGGCGTTCGACGTCTACGACCTGGCCGAACACCGCGACACTTTCGTCGCCGTCGGAGAGAGGGGCGCCGTTCTCAGGTCCACGGACGCAGGAAAGAGGTGGCTCGCAGCCAAAGAGAGGGGGAGTTTCGGAGGGCGCACGCTAATGGCCGTAAAGAGGAGCCCGACCACCGGCACATTTGTGGCGGTAGGTGCGGGGGGCGTCGCGATCAGGTCCACCGACGACGGAGCCTCTTGGAACGAGGTCGACGTCCAAGGAGCACATACTTTGTACGCCGTGGACGTCGACTCGGGGGGTCATCGATTTATCGCCGTAGGTTCTAACGGGACAATCGTCAGATCTCTCGACGACGGTCTCACTTGGGGGGTCGTCGATACACCTGCAGAGGAATCGCCCTCGACTGGGTTCCACGGGGTGAAGGCGCATCCCGACGACGCGAACGTCTGGGTGGCGGTGGGATCGAGGGGACGCGTGGCGCGCAGCACCGACGCCGGTGTCACGTGGGAGCACGTGCGTACGCACGTTTCTGACGATCTATGGGCCGTGACTCACGCGGAAGGCTATTGGATGGCGGTCGGGTCGGGGCGCACCATCCTTCGCTCCGATCAATTACGCGGAGATAGATGGACGCGTCTGGCGACGCCCGAGTTGGCGACGCCCGCCGATTACACGCTCATGGCGGTGGCCCGTTCGCCGAAGGGTACTTGGGTCGCGGTGGGAAGCGACGGCGTAGTGTTGCGTAACGCACGTGCGGACGGAGGCGGAGAAGGAACGTGGTCGCGATCTCCCCGGTACGACGACGGCGCCGTCACATCTGCCCTGGGAAAGAGCGAGTCTCGCGCGATGCGCTGTCTGGTGCACGTGGCTGGAACGGGCACTTGGTTGGCGGCGGGATCGCGGGGCGTAGTCCTCACTACCGTAGAGCGCCCGGGCTGGAAAGCGCTCACGTCACGACACGAACGCGACGAAGCGCTCCCGGCTCTGCGCCACGTGGACATCTCGTCCGAAATAGCGGACGTCACCCTGACGAACGCCGGAGAGTCGACGCTGCGCGTACACCGCCCCTGTCGTAGCCCGGTGTCCGGCACGTGGATAGCCATGGTCGGCGATCTGGGCGTCGTCGCACGTTCGACGGACGACGGTCAGACGTGGACGCGTATTTCACCCGCATTGGAAGCCTCGACTTCTGCTCTCGCGTGTTCACGGGCCACGGGGACCTTCGTGACGTTCGGCGAGGGATCCGGTCAGGGCGCCCATCGCTCTACCGACGACGGTCTGACCTGGACCCAGTCGACCTCCGAGGACGACCCGTCCAGAAACCGAAACGGCAGTGTTCACTCGGTGCACGTGGCTCCTCACGGCACGTGGCTCGCGGTCGGTTCCGAGCGCCTGGTCCTCCGGTCGGATGACGACGGATCAACGTGGGCGGAGTTCACGTCGAACGGGATAGTGTCAGACGAGGTCCTGGTGGACGCTTGCTACGGACTTTCGAGCGGACTCTGGATGGTGACGTCGCGATCTGGAAACGTGTATCGTTCTTTCGACGACGCGAGGACCTGGTCCGAACCCGAGAATGTAGCACCGTCCGGTAACGGCCTGTGTGCCATCGGCGAAGCACAGGGCACGTGGGTGGCACTGTCCGAGGACGGAACGATCCTCCGATCCACCGACGGAGGTCACTCTTGGTCCTCGTGCGACGTAGAATCGCGTCCCACCGCGTTTTCTTCCGCGCACGCTTTCGCGTCCGGCGATCGGTCGAGGAGCGCTTTGGCCTTCAACCCCAAAGGACAGTGGCAGGGCTGGCTCGCGTTGGCCACGGACGGTACTTTGTTACGATCCGTGGATGACGCGGCCATTTGGACGAGATACGCCGCGGTTCCCTCTGTGGCCGGAGCGTCGACGATGACGTCATTGGTCGCGTCCGAAGGCACGGTCTTGGCCACCGGAGAGCTGGACGCCAGCAAAGCTCCCGAACTCTATCGGTTTTCGGCGGAGCATTGGAGCTCCGACTCTTTCAGGGGAGACGCTTACGACGGCAAAACGGGTTGGTACCTCGGCGAGAGGGGCCTGGTCCCTTCTTACAAGGGGGCTTGGTTGGAGTTGGCGTTGGGTCCGGAACAAGAACAGGAACGGGAGGTGCACGTCACCGGCTACACGCTGACGGCGCATTCGGTCGCGTCCAGCGTACCCTCCGATTGGAAAGTGTTCGGATGGACTTCGGATGGAAGCTGGACGGAGATAGACCATCGCGCCGCCTATACCACGGCGGACCTGAAACTGACGCGGTCTCGACCCACCGAGTTCGTGCTCTCTTCTCCCACGGCTTATCGATTCAGCAAGCTGGCCCTGGTGGTCGGGAGGGTGGTCGGAAGAGGGGGGGAAGGTTACGGGGGACAGAGTGTGGGCGTCGAGCTGGAGCGCGTGTCTTTCAGGGTCAGCGACGGAGTCGAGCTGTCCCCTCACCTGGAAGTTTTGAAAAACAGGGTGTTGATCGGAGCCGGAGGAGGAGCAGCAGCAACCAAGTTGGGCGTCGGCACGCGTAACCCCGAAACCGCGGTGGACGTGGTCGGCGACGTGCGCGCGTCCGGGGAGGTCCGAGCCCGGAACGTGGTCATCGAGGACGACGAAGGCGTGTCCAGAGGGGTGATGGTACAAGGCCGTCGCGTGAACGACCTCCGGGTCTTGGGTGACACCGTTATAGAGCAGCCGTCGACTTTGGGTGAGGGCATCGACACGGTCGACATAGAGTATCCCGTCGTACCGACCTCGTCTAAATCGACGGTGGTCGGCAATTCCGGCCGCACGACACGCGTGAAAGAAGAAGAAGAAGAAGAAGAAGAAGACCAAGAACAAGAGTTCGACGTCACCGGTTCGGCCGAGGCTTATCACGTGGCTCCATGGTCGGCACCCCTGCGCCTGGCTTCGACAGACGCCGCTACCCTCTCGGACGTCCCCCCATTGCGAACGGTGCACATCGGTCCCGAAGGCGTACACGTCGTGGCGGGAGAGAAGGGGCGCCTGTTCCGAACCACCGACGGGGGAGCGTTGTGGTCTCTCGCTCACGAGGACGTCACCACGACCGTCTATTCGGTGCACAGGAGCGCCAGGACGGGAACCTGGTTGGCGGTGGGTTCCGGAGGCGCGGTGCTGAGATCGAAGTCGGACGACGCCGGAGCTCCGGGAACGTGGTCGAGGCTGGAGGACGACGTCAAGGACGGTTCGGGCGGATCGGCCACGCTGCGTTCGGTGGCGGCGCATCCGGGGGGCACTTCGAACGACGTCGTTTGGGTGGCGGTAGGTAACGCTGGATTGGTCGCGCGTTCTACGGACGACGGCCAGACTTGGACCACATCGACGCACGGGGTCGACAACCTGGTGTCCGTCGCGTTTCACAGAAGGTCTTCATCTTCTTATCCGTCGAACGAAGCGGTCTGGGTCGCGGTAGGAGGTTCGTCCATCCTCACTTCCACCGACGGATCGGGAGCTACGTGGACCCTGTCCCGGGTACGTTCCGAGGTGGCTTCCGATGATCTGTACGCGGTGACCAGCACTGACGACGGAAGCCCCGTTTACGACGCGTCCTTGAACGCCAGCTCTCATCGTTGGATGGCCGTAGGTGCTCACGGGTCGGTGTTCGTTTCTTCGGAAATCGACGCTGGATATTGGACGGAACTACGTACCGAGAGCGGCGGATCGAGCGCGTCCGCTCTGACCGCGGTTATATACGAAGGAGGAAGAGCCTGGGTGGTCGCAGGAGAAAACGGTCGAGTACTGCGGTCCACAAACGACGGAGCCAGGGGATCGTGGCGCTCGCATCCGCAGCTTCCTCTCTCTGTCGAGGCGGCTAGGTCTTCGACGGTACACGGCCTGGCCTTCGACGCGACGTCCGCTACGATCGTGGCCGTGGGGTCTACGCCGTCTCCGAGCGACGCTTCCGGGCGTTCAGGAGCGGCCTGGTCGACGCGTCTGTCCACCGCTCGATCGGCGCTGTTCTCGGACGCGTCGTCGTCGTGCCCACCTCCGGTCCTTCCAGTTGTCATGGTTCCGGGGGGCAGGGGGGCGAAGCTGAACGCGGTGCATAGGATGCGCCACGCCGATAACGGAATGTCTGCGGATGTTTGGATCGCGGTGGGACAGGCCGGCGTCATAGCGCGCTCCACCGACGACGGCGAGACATGGAACTCGGTGACATACGGTGACGGATCAATCGACCTCCTGGACGTGCTCGGGGGCGAGGCGTTCGGCGAGCCCCCGAGCACGCCCTCTTCGAACGTGTGGTTCGCCACGGGAACGGACGCGACTCTGTTGGCGTCCGAAGACGCGGGTCAGACCTGGTCGACGCGTACCTTACCGTCCGCTATAGCCTCGTCGGGAAAGACCTTGCGCGCAGCTCGTAAAGCGCCCTCGACCGGAACGTGGGTGGTGGCTGGAGACGCAGGAACGGTGATGTGGCGCACCTCGTCGGTGTCATCCGACGACGGTAGTTGGACGGTCGTTACTCTCCCCGACGGAGGGGCCGGAGACGTGCATGGTCTGCACTGCAGCGTGTCCTCCGGGACGTGGGTGCTGGTGACCGACGGTGTGGCTTACAGGTCTACCGACGACGGTAAATCTTTCGCGTCCGTACTGACATCGGCCACGCGTTTACGCTCAGTATTCGAACACGCGGGGACTTGGTTGGTGGTAGGAGACGCGGGGACAATCGTCCGGTCGACAAACGACGGACGCACATGGTCGGTCGTGTCCAACCCTGCCGGGTCGACCGACCTTCTCTCGGTGAGGTACGCCAGCGCGGGCGCTTGGAGGGGATGGGTCGCGGTGGGCACCGGAGGGAGAGTGGCGCGTTCCCCCGACAGCGACGGTAACGTTTGGACGGTGTCATATTCGGCTTTCTCCACCGACGCCGTCTTACGAGACGTACACGAAGCGTTCGGGACTGTTTTGGCGGTCGGAGAGTGTCCCCTGTCGTCGGTGGTACTCCGTAGTTCGACGCCTAAATGGAGGGCCGTGCTGGATTCTTCTCCTTCGTCTTCGGACGACGACGCCACTGTGAACGCGCCTCTGACGAACGGCGCTTGGTTACGTCTTGCCGTCCCCGATTCTATCCATCTACGATCTTATGCATTCGAAAGCGCGGCCACACTGGCAGATCAACCCAAGACCTGGAAGATATTCGGGGGCGTGTCGACGTCGAGCGGCAGCCGAGTAGATAGCACCCGAGTCGAGGAGTGGGTCCAGGTTGACGCACGGTCTATCTCTAGCGGTGAACACGGAACCGGTGTCGAAAGAGGAACGATCAGGGTCTACGATATCCCGGAATCGCCTCTGCCCGCGAAATACGACGTGTACGCCCTGGTCGTCGAGGAAACGTTCGGAGGAGGCGCGGTCGAAATACGAGGGCTGAGATTCCGCGGAATATTAGACTCGGGCACGCTCCCTTACTTCAGAGTTCTTGGCGATCGTATCTTGTTGACCAACGCGCCGGTGGGCCTGGGTACGGAGAATCCCGAGAGCCGTCTGGACGTGTCCGGAGACGCCCGGGTACGGGGAGACGTTATCGCCGACAAGTACTGGGTTTACGACCACGCGACGGGTCGGAAGAAGGAGCTGCGCCTCGAATACGGTACCGGTACAGGTGACGACGACAACGACAACGGAAGTACAGGAAACGCCGGAAGCGGGGTCGAATCGAAGAAGGACAGACACAAAGAGCTTCGGGGGGACACGCTACACGTTAAGGGAGACGTGCTGATCGAGAACGCCGGACCCGTGGATGAAAGCGACCTGGCGGACTATCCTTCGGCGCAAGAAAGCGCAACCGGACACGCGTGGACGACCGCGTCAGGCAAGTACCAAGCGACCGCGTCGTCTTCGGCCATTTCGCCGCTGTCGCCCCCGATGCTCACGCGGGACCTGAGCGAGGGACAGGACCTGAAGAGCGTTTTTCGTGTAGACGACACTTGGATCACAGTGGGAAGCGGGGGTACGGTATTGAGGTCTACCGACGGAGGAAGGACGGCATCCCGAGTAACGGTACCTACCGAGGGCAACCTCTTGAGCGTGCACGGTTCTCGCGACGGTGTCACTTGGGTGGCCGTGGGAGACGTCGGCGTCGTGTTGCGTTCGGTGGACCGCGGTGTATCTTGGCAGGTCGTGCCTTCGTCGTCTTTACCCGTGGGAGCGCGGTTCGCCACGCTCAGGGCGGTGCACTGCCGGACGAGGGACGCCGCTGACGCGCAGACGACAGAGACGACGTGGGTGGCGACCGGGTCGGGCGGGAACGTTATACGCTCCACGAACGGCGGAGAGACATGGACCGCTACGTCTTACGCGTCTTCGTTCGTCGAGGACTCGGCGCCCAAGTCCACCACCAGTAGTCTCGGTGCGCTGACTTTCGCCTCTTCCTCCTCCGCATCTGACGAAAGTCAGACACAAGGGGGCGTGTGGGTGGCGGTCGGGTCGGGGGGGACGGTGCTGCGTTCTTCGGACGACGCCCGGACCTGGAGGGGCGTTGCCTCGGTCGATTCCGACGCACACCTACTGGGCGTGGCGCACCACACGTACACGTTCAGAGAACGCGCCTGGACGGACCTCGAGACCGAGACCAAGAGCGTTTGGATGGCGGTGGGCGCCAAGGGCGTCGTCCTACGGTCTTCCGACCCGGACGCGCGCTCGTGGTCGGTCGAAGCCAATCTTTCTCCGAACACCACCGTCGATCTGGCCGATTTAAACGTATCGGCGCAGGGCACGACTTGGACGGCCGTCGGCTCGGAAGGCGCCGTACTCCGAAGGACGTTCACGCGCGAGGGCGAGCCGACGTCGGCGTCGGGATGGAGGGCCATTGCTCCTGTGTCCGGCGCGTCTCGAACCGATCCCCTGCTGAACGCAGTCCTGTTCGACGCTTCGTCGGGTCGGTGGGTGGCGGTAGGAAACGCGGGGGCCGTGATGGTACAGGACGAGCGGCTGGGATGGCTAGCTTTTTCCGGCGTATCTTCTTCGGTCGGAAAAGAGGACAGATTGGTCAAGGCGGTCGTGCCCGAGCCCGTGGGCGACGGTACCGGTAACGACGGCAAGAACGTGTCTTCCAGTTGCCATTCGGTGACCAGCGGCACCTGGGTGGCGGCGGTTTCGAGCGACGAAGACACGGTGTCCGTATTGCGCTCTACCGACGGAGGAGAGAGTTGGTCGGCGATATCCGCTCCACAAGGAGGCACGCCAACCTCGTTGCGGTCGATCGCCTGCAGCGCCACGACCGGAACTTTCGTGGCCGTCGGAGCGTCGGGGGTCGCCATTCGATCGACCGACGACGGTAAGACCTGGAGCAAACCCGCCGTATTACCTCCCTATTCCTCCTCCGAATACTCCGAATACACCGGGGGCGACCTGTGGGCGGTGCACGTGGACCGGTTCGGCAAGTTCGTCGCGGTGGGAGACGCGGGAGGTTCTTCGGGAGGCGTCTGGATGTCCATCGACGACGGATCGAGTTGGTACGCGCCCGACCCGACCACCACCGTTCGCCATACACACGGACAGAAAGCCGTGCATTGCTCTACGGCCACCGGTACGTGGATATCCGCCGGACAGTTCGGACACGTGTTCCGGAGCGTGGACGCGGGAGCGACCTGGGCGTTGATCTCCGCCACGACCCTGGCTTCTTCCGAGACCAACTTCGTGACGGGATTGTTCGAACACGACGGAGGCAGGTGGGTCGCGGTCGACTCGTCGGGAGGCATTGCTCTTTCCGTAAATGACGGAACAACGTGGTCACCTCCGCAGGTGTTGCCCGCAGATCTGTCATCCGTAGAGGGTGGTGTGGCGGGAGGTGTGACGTACGTCAGCGTCGGGGGGTGGGAAGGGTGGTTGGCCGCGGACGGTGCCGGTCATCTACTCCGTTCTCTGGACCGGGGTCTCACGTGGAGTAGGACGCCTGCGTCGGCGGTTATAGGAGGGAGCCAGAGCGACGTGACCACGGCAGGGTTCGCTTTCGGGTCGGTGAGGGCGGCCAACGGAGTTGTGATACTGACCGGCGCGCGGGGCACAGTGCTCCGTTCGAGCGTGGCCCATTGGCGATCCGACGTGCTCTCCGGTGACGTGTATCGTAACGACACGGGCGAATACAATGGTGCCGTCAATTTGAGCGGCACATACACCGGAGCTTGGTTGGCGCTGTCCGTCCCGGAGCCGATCCGCCTGTTTTCGTACGTTCTCGAGAGTCATGCGGTCCCGGGTGGAAAGCCGGTCGACTGGCGCCTGTTCGGGTCCGAAGAGGCCGACGGAGACGGAAATGAAGGCGGAGCGTGGGTCGAGGTGCACGCGGTGACGGGAGCGTCACTTCTCGACGCCCACGCGCGCGTCTTCAGACTGCCGTACGCGACTTCCGTCGCTTATCGCAGGTTCGCGTTGGTGGTGGGTCGAGTGGTCGGAGGAGGAGACGGCGAAACGATCTCCGCTGAAGTTCGGTCGCTTCGGTTCACCGGCACGCCTTCGAGCGCGTTGGTGCCTTACTTTCGCGTCAAAGAGGACCACATCCTGATGGGTAACGCCGCGGTGGGCGTGGGAGTCGAAGAGCCGGAGTACGCGCTGCACGTGGAGGGAGACGTGTTCGCGTCGGACGCGGTGATAGCGACGCGCTACCGCGTTCGTCACGAGGACGGAGAGATCCGGGACCTGCGTACGAACGCCGTCATAGGCACGACCACGCCGGTGGGCACGCTGACGACGTTGGCCAACGACGTTGCTCCTCCGGAGTACCTGAAAGCGGACGGCTCGATCGTCGGACGCGAGGAGTTCGGCGCCTTGTTCCGCGCGATCGGAACGCGGTATGGCGAAGGCGACGGTTCGACCACGTTCGGGCTGCCCTTCATCGGCACGCGTCGGATAACGGCGGTGTCGAAAGAGGGGAGCCGTTTCATGTTCAGCGCCACATCGGAGGGCGAGCTCCACAAGGTGGACTTCTCGGGGGCCGCCGGCACGACGGACAAGACGCGCGGAAAATACCTGGGTCTGGCGCACAGGCGTATAACGGGTATAGTGACCGACGCGGCCGGATTCGTCTACGCTTCCGGAGAGGGCGAGGTGCACAAGGTGCACGTGGGGGAGACCATGAGTCTGGTGAAACGGTACGTAAGGTCGTCGTCGTCGTATCCTCCGTCCAGTGTCGAGGCCCTGTTGGAGTGGGAGGGCATTCTGTACGCGGGTTATAGCGACGGAGCCATACATCGGATCGATGCGGACTCTATGGAGTCGAACGAGGCCACCAATCATTCGGGAGACGCGGTGCACCCGTTGGGAGTCACCGCCATCGTCAGGGGAGTCGACGGCTACATTTACAGCGGAGATATGGGAGGAGAAGTGCACAAGGTGCCGGTATACGACACCTCCATCCGAGAGAGCGTGTTAGTTTACGGCACTCCCGTGACGGCGTTGGCGATCGACCAGTCTTCGTCGGCCGCGACTCTGTACGCCGGATATCGTTCGGGTGTCGTGAGGAAGATCAGGACCAGCACGTTGACGGTCTACGAAGACAGGTACCTGGCGGCGAACGAAGAGGTTACCGCACTGGCCATGCATCCCGACGACTCCTCTTACGTATACGCGGGGATCTCAGATACGAGCGGCGGAGGAGACTCGAAGGTCGTCAAGTTACAGACCAGTGACATGACGGTCGTGGCGTCGTTCGATCTGCGTGGAGACGCCGGTATCACCGGAGCCGTGAGAGTGACGTCCCTCGTGTTCCGGCCGAACGACGACGAAAGTAACGGTCGAGTGATGTACGCGGGCACCGGCGCGAGCGGCATCGTTCTGGCGTTGGACGTCGCCGCGAGCGGCCTGGTCGCCCAGGGATGGTCGTACACCGGTCATTCCGCGTCCGGAGGCTCTAACACGGCCTTGGCCTTTTCGACCGCCGCGGTGGCAGACATCGAACTCTTCCACTTCATCAAGAGCAGCGTCGAGCCCATCGGCGCGCGCAAAAAGCTCCTGGTCGGCAACGGCCTTGACTCGGTCACTGCGCCGCCCGAGCTGCACTGGGACGACGACGCCAGGAGGCTGGGCGTCCGGACCGAGGAGCCGGAGGACGTAGTGCACGTGGCGGACGGAGGCATAATAGCGGATAGATACCGCGTGAACGCCTCGGCGTCGGGTCTTTCTCCCCTGGTCGACACGCCCCGGACTTTCGCTTTCGTGAGCGGGACGAGCTCCGGACAAGACAAACGTCTGATGCTACACCGCGTCGATCCGAACGAGGAGATGGCTTCCGACAGCCTGTCTCTTCCGTACACCGACAACACGAACGGCACGGCGGATATAGGCGTGGTGTCGATGCGTTGCAAGGCTCTCGGTCGCTTGAGCGACGACACGGACCGCGCGGAGGTCCTGTTTTACGTGACCACTTCGGAGCCCTCGCGCGTCAGGCGCATGGACCCGGTGGGCATGACCGCCGATGTAAACGCAGCGTTTTACGACGCCGTGGCGCATGGTTCGGCGGTGGGAACGGCGATCGAGGACGTGGCGTTCGGAGACGTCGACGATACACCCGCGCTGTACGTGGCTCTATCGGACGGGTCGGTCCACAAGGTCGATCCCTCCTCGAACGCCATGACCAACACGGGATCGTTCGTCGGGGGGCATTCCGCGGGAGTCAGAACGCTTCTCCTGGACGGGTCCGGTCGGTTCTTGTACACCGGCGGCGCGGACGCGAAACTGAACAAGGTGGACGTGGCCACCATGGCGAGCGTCCAGGCCTTCTCGGACTTTTCGACGGCCGATACCGAGGTGCTGGCGATGGCGCTGGCGACCTCCTCCGGATATATATTCACGGGAGACAGTTCGGGAGAGGTGCGTCGTATAGACGTGGGAGGAGGCGACGGGGGTGCGTCTTACACGGGTCATCGTTCTGACGGATCCACGTCCGGAGGAGCCGACGTAGACGTGCGTGTGTTGTCTGTCGTGGTGGTGGACGGATGGGTGTTCAGCGGATCAGACGCGGGTATCCTACGTAAATTACGATCCACCGAAACCACCCTCGAACCCGTGGCCAGTCTAGACGTGCGGTCCATTTCCGTCTCTATCTCGGTCGATGGACAAGACGAGTCGGACGAGCAGCAGCAACAGCAACAACAGTTCAGGGTGCGCGCGCTCGGACGCGACGACGCCGGATACTTGTACGCCTCCGTCGGATACACGTTGCATCGGTTGCACGCGACCGACGCGGAGGACGATATGCTGATCGAGGTGGTGGGAACGTTCAGGGAAGACGGTGGTGGAGGAGCGCTCCGGACGCTCGAGGTCGGATCGACGGCGTCCGTGGCTAACACGCGCCCCACTTTCACGTGGACACTGGACGAGGGCACCGGCATGGGTTACAGGGGAGCGCACACCATCGGATTCACCGCCGCCGGCAAAGACCGGTTATTGATCGGCGAGGGCGGCATGACTATCCGAGGAGACACGCGTTTGGACGGGGACACCGTCACGACCGGCGACACGCTCGTGGAAGGGAGCAGTTCGGTGGTCGGGAACGTGACGGTCAGCGGCGATCAGGAAGTCGAGAAGTCCGTGCGGGTGGGTTATGTCAAGGACGGGGGAGAGGGAGGAGAGCTGGACGCATCGGGAGAGGGTGGCAACACGACGTTCGCGGACGTCGACGAGGTCGTACTCGACGTCGGAGGAGGGTCTCACTTCGCCGGCACCGCCGAATTCGAGAGGGACCTCGAGGTCAAGGGCACTATCCGCGAACCGAGCTTGGTGGGGAGCGGTTATGACGGGAGCTACGTGCTCCGTTTCCCCCCGGCCGACTTCCCGAAAGAGAGCACGGCACAGAAGGTGACGTTCGGTCCGCCTCCCGAGGGCTACCCCGACGCCACGAACGAAGGAGGAGAAGGAGAAGAAGGAGAAGAAGGAAGAGTGACCTACGGGTTCGGTGAACACCTGGCCTACCAGACCTCGATCGAACAAGGGGGGTTGCCCTCGTCGCACGCTTTCATCCTAGACGAGGAGGAGTCCAGCGAAGACAACAAGAGGGGCTGGGCTCCGGCGGACGGGTTGTACAACGCCGAAGACGGATCGTATATTGGAACCGAGAGCGTCGAGACGGCGGACGGAGAGGTCGTGGTCGGAGAGAGGTGGGGCCTGGAGGTGCCCTTGGCGTGGGCATTCCGACCTCACTACGTCGAGTTCGAGCAATACCGCGAAGGTGCCGCGGAGTTGGTGGTACTGGCGCGCCTGGAAGACGACTTTTACTACGGTAACTACGGTCCGGTGTCGGGCGACTCGAACGCGTCCGGTCGCTACGTCAAGCTTTTCGCGGGTGCGCTTTCGAGCACCGCTCCACGACGCCAACGCATACGCATGCAGATCCCCCCCGCCGACCAACCCCAATTTTCGAGGCGGTTCGAGTTCGTGGTGCCTCGGGTGGTGCCGGGCGTCACCACTTTCACGGTGCGTAGCAGTCTCCTGTTCGGCACGCCCGAAAACAAGACGCACGCGCTGTTCGGTCGTCTCGGCGTCAACACGGAGGCTCCTCGCCACAGGTTGCACGTCGCGGGCGACTTTCTCTTGAGCGCGGCACGCTCTGTGGCGGACGCGAAGGCCATGCATTCTTTCAACACGCTGCACAATCCGTACGGTATGCGCGGAGAAGGAGGCGTGGAGGACGAGACGCACCTGGTGGTCAAGGTGGCGTTGCTTCGCAGGGACGTCGAACACGACAAGGTCGCGGGTAGCGTGCGGCTACGAGGTCTGTCGGGTCGCGACGGCGAAGGGTGCGCGTTCGACGTACTGCTACAGACGCGAACGGACGCGGCTGACGTGGAGGCCAGGCGGTTCGTGTGCAGCGTGAAAGAGACGGGCGTGCTCCCGGTGACGCGATCCGCGGACTTGGCGTACGCGTTCTCGTCCGACCATCGGGACCTGTTGGTTGCGCACGACGCCACGGGCGACGCGCACGTGTACGTCTCGATACGGGGAGGTGGAGATCCGCGGTATTTCATGCTGACCTCTATCGAGACGGCGTTGTTCAGGTCGGCCGAAGTCGAGTACCCGATGCACGTCTGGCCGGTCGCCTCTTACGACGACATAGACGCGGTGACGCTCGAAAGCTTGGATCCCGCTTACGCGTACGCCTCCACTACGGTGACGGGACTGTGGACGGCGCGCAAGGGAGCCCTGGACGCCGGAGCGAATCCGGTCGCCAACGGCGTCGCGCACTACGAGGTGTTGGATCTGGACGGCAGACGGGGACTGGGCACGCACGTCCCCGACACGCCGTTGCACGTCATCGGCGACTCCAAGTTTCACGGCCAGATCATCGTGCAGGACGCCCAGAACGGAGGGAGCACCAGGGGCATCTACATGTGGGAGCGCGACGACAGCCGGTGGGGCATCTACATGGCGGAGTCGGCGGAGGTCGCCGAGGTCGCGACGACGTCCCTGTCGGACGCGAGCGCGACCGCGGGCTACCTGTTCGGGGCGAACGCCATCCGTTTCCGAGCGCCCCCCTCTTCCGAACACGGATTCATCTTCGAGAACAGCGCGGAGGAGCTCCTGTTCAGTCTGCGTGGTAACGATGGCCTGGCCAATTTCGCGGGTGACGCGACGTTTCACGGTCAAATCATCGTCCAGGACGCCCAAGACGGTGGCCCGGGCAGGGGCATCCACATGTGGGAGCGCGACGACACCCGGTCGGGTATCTACATGGGCCAGGCAGGAGAAGAACGTTCGCTCTCGGGAGGTACGGCCACCGAGGGATACGGCTTTACGGAGCACGCCATCCGCGTGCGCGTCGAGGACAGCCTGACCAAGGGCTTCATCGTCGAGAACTCGAGCGAGAGGCGGTTGATGGACGTGAGGGGCGGCGACGCGTTGGTTACGTTCGACGGCGACGTGGTGCACAACGGCGAGATAGTGGTGCAGGACGCCCAAGACGGAGGTACCGGGCGAGGTATCCACATGTGGGAGCGTGGCGACAGTCGGTCGGGTATCTACATGAGCCAGGCCGGTGAAGGAAGGTCTCTTTCGGGAGGTACGGCCACCGAGGGCTACGGCTTCACGGAGCATGCCATCCGCGTTCGCGTCGAGGACAGTCTGACCAAGGGCTTCATCGTCGAGAACTCGAGCGAGAGGCGGTTGATGGACGTGAGGGGCGGCGACGCGTTGGTGACGTTCGACGGCGACGTGGTGCACAACGGCGAGATAGTGGTGCAGGACGCCCAAGACGGAGGTACCGGGCGAGGTATCCACATGTGGGAGCGCGGCGACAGTCGGTCGGGTATCTACATGAGCCAGGCCGGAGAAGGACGATCGCTGTCGGGGGGCACCTCGACCGAGGGTTACGGGTTCGCACAGCACGCCATCCGCGTGCGCGTCGAGGACAGCCTGGACAAGGGCTTCATCGTCGAAAATTCGAACGAGAGGCGTCTTATGGACGTGAGGGGCGGCGACGCGTTGGTGACGTTCGACGGAGACGTTATTCACAACGGTCAGATCGTGGTACAGGATCGACAAGACGGAGGTATCGGGAGAGGTATCCACCTGTGGGCTCGCGACGACACGCGCTACGGTATCTACGTCGCCAGTTCGGGAGGCGGTCGTTCGTTGGCCGGCGGAGTCGCGGAAGCGGTGGACGGCTACAGGTTCGCCGGGCTGTCGACGCGCGTGCGCGTCCCCGCGAACGTGGACGAGGGACTGATCATGGAGAACTCGGACGAAGGTCGCCTGATCACGGTACGGGGCAGCGACGGTCTGACGAACTTCGCGGGCGATGTGGTGCACCACGGTCACGTGGTGGTGCAGGACGGTCAGGACGGGGGGCCTGGGCGTGGCATCCTGATGTGGACGCTCGAAAACAAGGATTGGGGCGTGTACATGGGCAGCGCCGGGGCCGGGAGGTCGGTATCGGGAGGCGAGTCCACCGAGGGCTACGGCTTCACGGAGCATGCCATCCGCGTTCGCGTCGAGGACAGTCTGACCAAGGGCTTCATCGTCGAGAACTCGAGCGAGAGGCGGTTGATGGACGTGAGGGGCGGCGACGCGTTGGTGACGTTCGACGGCGACGTGGTGCACAACGGCGAGATAGTGGTGCAGGACGCCCAAGACGGAGGTACCGGGCGAGGTATCCACATGTGGGAGCGCGACGACAGTCGGTCGGGTATCTACATGGGCCAGGCAGGAGAAGGACGTTCGCTGTCGGGGGGCACCTCGACCGAGGGTTACGGGTTCGCACAGCACGCCATCCGCGTGCGCGTCGAGGACAGCCTGGACAAGGGCTTCATCGTCGAGAACTCGAGCGAGAGGCGTCTTATGGACGTGAGGGGCGGCGACGCGTTGGTGACGTTCGACGGCGACGTGGTGCACAACGGCGAGATAGTGGTGCAGGACGCCCAAGACGGAGGTACCGGGCGAGGTATCCACATGTGGGAGCGCGGCGACAGTCGGTCGGGTATCTACATGAGCCAGGCCGGAGAAGGACGATCGCTGTCGGGGGGCACCTCGACCGAGGGTTACGGGTTCGCACAGCACGCCATCCGCGTGCGCGTCGAGGACAGCCTGGACAAGGGCTTCATCGTCGAAAATTCGAACGAGAGGCGTCTTATGGACGTGAGGGGCGGCGACGCGTTGGTGACGTTCGACGGAGACGTTATTCACAACGGTCAGATCGTGGTACAGGATCGACAAGACGGAGGTATCGGGAGAGGTATCCACCTGTGGGCTCGCGACGACACGCGCTACGGTATCTACGTCGCCAGTTCGGGAGGCGGTCGTTCGTTGGCCGGCGGAGTCGCGGAAGCGGTGGACGGCTACAGGTTCGCCGGGCTGTCGACGCGCGTGCGCGTCCCCGCGAACGTGGACGAGGGACTGATCATGGAGAACTCGGACGAAGGTCGCCTGATCACGGTACGGGGCAGCGACGGTCTGACGAACTTCGCGGGCGATGTGGTGCACCACGGTCACGTGGTGGTGCAGGACGGTCAGGACGGGGGGCCTGGGCGTGGCATCCTGATGTGGACGCTCGAAAACAAGGATTGGGGCGTGTACATGGGCAGCGCCGGGGCCGGGAGGTCGGTATCGGGAGGCGAGTCCACCGAGGGCTACGGCTTCACGGAGCATGCCATCCGCGTTCGCGTCGAGGACAGTCTGACCAAGGGCTTCATCGTCGAGAACTCGAGCGAGAGGCGGTTGATGGACGTGAGGGGCGGCGACGCGTT
>Ga0306899_1000194_pt1 | contig 35964 bp, 39 predicted proteins | sample AntRauMFilla3764_FD_190407 | JGI IMG/M metagenome (GOLD analysis project Ga0306899, IMG submission 190407) | Saline lake microbial communities from Rauer Islands, Antarctica - Metagenome Filla 3 #764 (v2) (version 2) | ecosystem: Environmental > Aquatic > Non-marine Saline and Alkaline > Saline ... | reverse complement strand
GAGGCCGACCGGGTCTCGTGGGTCGTCGTCGGTATCGGTATCAACGCCAACGTCGATCCCGAGGAGCTGCCGAGTGACGCCGGCGCGACCAGCCTGTCGGCGGTCCGGGGCGAGCCGGTCGACCGACGGCGGTTCACCCAGCGGGTGCTGGAGACGTTCGACACCGTCGGAACGGACCCGGAGGCCATCCTCGAGGAGTGGCGCGAGTACGCGACGACGCTCGGCCGGGAGGTCCGTATCGACACGCCGGACGGGGAGATAGTCGGAGAGGCCGTCGACATCGAGTATCCGGGTTCACTCGTCGTCGACACCGGCGACGAGCACGTCACCGTCGCGGCCGGCGACTGCGACCACCTCAGGCCGCTATGACGGCGCTTCGACTTCCGTCTCCCCGTCGCTGATAGGCACCGTCACCACCGGGACCGGAGCGGCGCGAACGACGCGCTCGGCCACGCTGCCAAGCAGTAGCCGGTCGATACCGCCGCGGCCGTGGGTGCCCATGACGATGGCGTCACAGTCGTTGGTCCGGGCGTAGTCGACGATTTCCCCGCTGGGATTGCCGTCCCTGATAGCGGTTTCGACGGGTTCGTCCCCGGTGAGCTCGGTGAACTGTTCCATCGCGAGCTCCCCCTCCTCTTTCAGCATCTCGGTCACGCCGTCCCACGTCGTCTCGACCGGGAGCGTCGCGAAGCTGCCCGTATCGACGACGTAGAGGCCGTACAGGGTCGCGTCGTGGACCGTCGCGAGCTCCAGCGCGTGGTCCACGACCGACTGCATGCTGGGCGACCCGTCCGTCGGAACCAGTATCCGGTCGTACATACACGACTGTTGGACGGCCGACAGCATAGTAGTTGGTATGTGGTACCACGTAACACGACAGGCTACCCCGCAAGGACGACCCGCTCGACGTCGGCGGTCTCGGCCCGGCGGACGACGGCCCGAACCGGGTCCCGCACCCCGGAGAGGTTGTCGGAATCGCCGTCCAGCACGCAGAGACGCGCGGGCCGGCCCGCCTCGACGACGCCGCCGTCGAGGCCGGCGACCTCGGCGCCGTTGACCGTCGCCATGCGCAGTATCTCGCGGGCCGGGAGGTCGTACAGCTGCGAGGTGAGCGCCATCTCTCGGAACATCGACGGGTTGTTGAGAAAGACGTTATCGGTGCCCAGCGCGACCGTCGTGCGCTCGGCCAGCTCCTCGACCGGTGGCTGGCCCACCCCGGTGGTACAGTTCGAGCGCGGGCAGACGACGATGGGTATCTCGCTGTCGGCGACCCGCTGGAGGTGGAGCGTCTCGGCGTGGACCATGTGGACCACGAAGTCCGGGTCGAGGTCCAGTGCCGGGTAGATGTCGGTGCTGTCGACCTCCCCGGCGTGGATGCCAAAGAGCTTCCCGGCCTCGCGGGTCGCCCGGCGTTCGGCGACAAAGTCCGCGTCGTTGGCCCCGCTGGCACCGAACCCGTCGCCCGCCTCGATGGCCTCGACCGTCTCGCGCCCCAGAATCACGCTCTCCAGGTCCGACCCGCGGAGCGCCGCCCTGATGGCTGCCACTCCGTCGACGCCGCCCTCGCGGAACTCCACGAAGGCACCGGTCCCGGACTGTTCCATATACGATAGCGACCGCGCCATCGCCGCGACGAGCTCCCCGCGGTCGGCCTGTCGGAGGAGCCGGTGTTTCAGGCCGTCGGGCGGGGCGACCAGTTCTTCGAGCGTGAGCCCCTCGCCGGCCTCCTTCGCGATAGAGTCGCCGATGTGGGTGTGGGCGTTGACGAAGGCCGGGCAGACGATGGCGTCGCTGTCGACGCTCGCCGCCTCCACGGCTGCTATCTCGCCGTCCTCGACGACGACGCGACCCTCGACCGGCTCGAACTCGCGCCCCCGGAGGACGGTCCCCTCGATGCGCATGATATCTCTCTCCATCTGGCTCAGTTAAACTCGTCGAGGGTCGCGTGGATACCCCGTCGAACGTCGCGGATGCGCGTCCCGTCCAGGTCCAGTCCGAGTTCGCGGACGGCCGCCTCGCCGACGCGCTCGCTGTCGGCCGCGGGCGCGTAGACGCCGAGGCGCCACTGGTCCGTCTGCGCGGCCCGGATGGCGCTGACCAGCGTCGATTGCTCGCCCAGGCGACGGACCTCCCCGTTGACGAGTACGCGGCTGGACGACTCCGTCATCGAGGGGGCAGCGGGCATATCCAAGACGACGGCTGCCGGCGTGACGCTGGCGGCGTCGGCTATCTCCGATTCGAGCTCGCGGACGTCGTCGTGGTCGGCCGCCAGCAGCTCGTCGGGTACGGCCTGGCGTTCGGCCCACACCGCCCGTTTGAACAGGTCCCGCTCGCTGAGTCGGCGGGCGTACTCCTCGGTGGCCTCGCTGGTGCGGAGCCCGACCAGCAGGTCACAGTCGTCCCACCGGCGGAGCTGCTCGGCGGTCACGTCCGTCTCCCGAAGCAACCGCTCGGTCCCGCGACGCAGCATCGACTTCGCGATGCGGGCGACGTGGTGGGCGTACACTGTCGGGTTCATCAGCGCCCGGGCGAGCAGCAGCGATTCGGCCGTCTGGACGTTCCCCTCGTCTAACACCAGGTCGCCGTCGACGAACCGCAGCTCCCGGACCAGCCGCTCGTGGTCGATGGTGCCGTAGGGGACGCCGGTGTGGTGGGCGTCCCGCACCAGGTAGTCCATCCGGTCGACGTCGAGTTCGCCCGACACCAGCTGCCCGAGTTCGCCGTCGCCACCGACCAGCCCCGCGACCCGTCCGGGGTCGAGGTCGTAGTCGGTAAGCACCCGGGCCACCTCGCCCCTGTCGAGCAGTTCGTCGACGTCGTCGTGGTACTTCCCGGTCTTCCGGTGGACGATCGCCTCGATATTGTGGCTGTAGGGGGAGTGACCCACGTCGTGCAACAGGGCGGCCGCTCGCACCCGCTCGGCCTGTCGCCCCTCGATGCCCAGATGGGAGAGCGCCCGGTCGGCGAGGTGGTAGACGCCCAGCGAGTGCTCGAACCGGGTGTGGTTGGCCGACGGATAGACCATCGTCACCGTCCCCAGCTGCTTGACCCGGCGGAGCCGCTGGACGGGCGGGGTCTCCAGCAGGTCGGCGGCGACGCCCTCGACCGCGATGTGGTCGTGGACGCTGTCCTTGATAGTGGTCATTACTCCTCCGTTGGCCGCCGGCGGGCAAAACAGTACTCCCGAGTGGCCCTAGAGCCGTGCGACCGTTCCCAGCAGCGACAGCAACTCGGCTTCGGTCGCGTTGCCCATCCGAACGGCGTCGGTCGGGTCCCGGCCGTTGTCCGTGACGGTCTCGATGGCGCGCTCCGGGCCGTAATCGCGGTTGTAGACCAGCCACGCGGCCAGCACCTGCCCGGTCCGGCCGATGCCGGCCAGACAGTGGACGACGGCTGGCTTCTCGATCTCGCGGCTCTCGGCCAGGAACGGAAGTATCTCGTCGACGAGCACGTCCCCGGGGACCAGATGGTGGTCCCTGACCGGCGCGTGCAACACGTTCGTCTCGCCGAAGGCCGTCCCGTAGCGGTCCAGAACTGCACCGCAGTCGTCCAGTTGACAGCCAGTCAGGAGACAGCAGACCCGCTCGATACCCTCCGCTCGCATGAATTCGACCCAGTCGTCGATGGCGGCGTCGTGGCCGGCGGCCGAATGCCAACCCGGTGTGCAGGCCCCGTAGACGAACGCCTCGTCCGGGGCCGCCGGCGCGAATCGGTGTGCGTTCACGGTGAATTGACCCTAACAGGTCAACCGTCAGAGCGGACGCTCTTGAGTCTACCCGCGCAGTTCTCAGCAGTGATTCTCAGCCGGTTGATACGAAACCGAGGGCCACGTTTATACTGCCCGTCTCCCCTACGTCGGCGTATGGTTACGTTCCTCGCCGGCGGGACCGGCACGCCGAAGCTACTCTCCGGTGCCGGCGACGTGTTCGCCCCCGAGGGGACCACGGTCGTCGCCAACACCGGCGACGACATCGAACTTGGCGGACACCTCGTCTGTCCCGACCTCGATACGGTGCTCTTTCTCGACGGCGGCGAACTCGACCGTGAGACGTGGTGGGGCATCGCCGACGACTCCGCCACAACGCACGACGAACTCCACCGGCTCGCGGCGGCGGCCGACCTCCCGACGGGGCCCCAGTATCTCGACGCCGACGCCCAGACTGCCGGGCGTGACATCGCCAGACATCGACGGTTCTCCGGCGTCGCGGAGTTCATGCACATCGGGGACCGCGACCGCGCGGTTCACGTGACCCGGACCTCGCTGCTCGACGCCGGCCACTTCCTGACCGAGGTTACCCATCGGCTGGCCGACGCCTTCGGGCTCGAACGGACACTCCTGCCGATGAGCGACGACCCCGTGGCGACGATGATTCAGACGCCCCAGGGGCCGATGCACTTCCAGGAGTGGTGGGTCGGCCACAACGGCGCGCCACCCGTCGAAGACGTCGCGTTCCGCGGCGGCGAGGCAGCGTCGGCGACCGACGCCGTGTTGACAGCCCTCTCCGACCCCGTCGTCGTCGGCCCGTCGAACCCCGTCACGTCGCTCGGGCCGATGCTCGCCGTCGACGGGGTTCGAGACGCGCTGGCCGACACCCCCGTCGTCGCCGTCTCGCCGTTCGTCGAGGACGAGGTGTTCTCCGGCCCCGCCGCCGACCTGATGGCCGGGGTGGGTCGGGAGCCGTCGACGGCCGGTGTCGCGGAGGCCTACCCCTTCGCCGACGCGTTCGTGCTCGACAGCGACGACGGGACAGCACTCGACCGACCGGTCGTGCAGACGGACACGACGATGGACGACGAGTCCGACGCCGAACGCGTGGCTCGCGCCGTCGCCGACGCCCTCGCGGAGGTGGCCTGATGTTCCGGCCGCGAGTCGCGCTGGCGAGTCTCAGCGGCGAGGCCGAGGCCAACTGGGCACGGGCCGTCACCGACCACGTCGGCTGTGCGTTTCTCGGTGGTATCGCGCTCGACGAGGCCACACGCGAGGCCGCCCGAGAGATGACCGACCGCGACCGTTCGGAGTTCCTGCCACCGGACCCGATCGCCTTCGTCGATGCCCAGCTCGGCGACCTCGCCGACGCCCCGCTCAGGGGGGCGTTCAACGTCCGGAGTGCCACAGTCGGCCCAATCGAGCGCGCCGCCGCGGTCTGTCGGGACCACGACGCCATCATCGAACTCAACGCCCACTGCCGCCAGGACGAGATGTGTGCCGCCGGTGCCGGTGAGGCGCTGTTGAGAGACCCCGAGGCACTCGCCACACAGGTGCGAGCCGCCGCTGATACTGGCGCCGCCGTCTCGGTGAAGGTCAGGGCGGAGGTCCCCGGTGTCGACCTGCCGACGCTGGCACGCCGAATCGAGACGGCCGGCGCCGCCGTTATCCACGTCGACGCGATGGACTCCGAATCAGTCGTCGGCGATATCGCCGACGCCAGCGATCTGTTCGTCGTCGCGAACAACGGCGTCCGCGGGCGTGGGACGGCCAGTGACTACTTCGAGTACGGAGCTGACGCCGTAAGCGTAGGCCGGGCGAGCGACGACCCCGAGGTGCTGGCCGAGGTTCGGCGGACAGCCGGCGACTGGTTCGCACAGGAGGTCACGGGATGAGCGACCGGACCACGGTCCAGGACGCCGAACTCGCGCTCCTGCTGGAGGTAACCGGGACGCCCAAACCGGGGAACGTCGACCGCGAGCGGGACTTCGCGGACCTCCGGTTCGAACACTTCATGGCCGGCGCCGTCGGCGCGCGACCCGGCCTGGAACTGGCGGCCGACGGGACGCGACTAGGTCGGGCGTTCGAGCGCGCTGTCGCCGGCATGGCCGACCAGTCGGCCGGCAACACGCAGTTCGGTGCCCTGCTCTTGCTCGCGCCGCTGGTCGCCGCCGCGAGCGAGGGCGACTTGACGCCCGCTGGGGCCGACCGCGTGGGCCGCGCGACGACGGTGGCGGACGCCGCCGACTTCTACCGGGCGTTCGAGCACGTCGACGTGGCCGTCGACGACCCGCCCGAGGGGATGGAACCGCTGGACGCACGCCGCGGAAGCGAGGCGGTTCCGACCCTCGAAGCGCGCGGGCTCACGCTGTTCGATATCATGACCCAGAGTGCCGACGTCGACGGCATCGCTGCCGAGTGGACTGGGGAGTTCCGGCGGACGTTCAGCGCCGCCGAGTCCATACTGGCCGACGACGGGCCGGTCCCCGACCGCGCCTCGCGCGTGTTCGTCGAGCTGCTGGCCGACGAGATCGACACGTTCGTCGTAACGCGTAACGGTCACGACACGGCCGCAGCGGTCCAGCGTCGGGCACGGGCAGTGCTCGACGGCGAAGCGGACGCCACGGAACTGGCCGAGGAACTGGTCGCCCGCGACGTCAACCCCGGCACGACGGCCGACATCGTCGCCGGCGCACTGTTCGTCGCGCTCGAACGGGGGCTGGTCGTGTGACAGACGGACCCGACACGGAGTGGCCCGTCGACCTGGCCGGTGTGACCGAATCCGTGGTGACGACGCTAGGACCGAACGAGCTGTGGAACGTCGCCGCGCTTGGACTGCACGAACCCGCCGACGACGGGCCGGTGACGGCGACGACCTGGGGTCGGACCCGAACGTGGCGGAACTTCAGCGAGCGCGGCGAGGGGTACGTCCAGTTCACTCGTGACCCGGTCGACTTCGCGGAGGCGGCGCTGTCGATCCGTGAGGAGTCCGAACCCGTGCTCGACAGCGCCGACGCCTGGGTGCGGGCCACCGTCGAGCGACGCGACGAGGGCGAGGACGGCGACACGCAGTGGGTCGAGTGGGCGCTCGTGCCGGTGGAATCGAGCGTCGAGCGCCGAGCTGTCCCGACGACGAACCGCGGCCACGCCGCCGTCGTCGAGGCGACGGTCGCGGCCTCGCGCCTTGACGTACCGGCCTACGACCGCGACGCGATACTGGAGCGGCTCGCGTACTTCGAGTCGGTGGTCGAGACGGCCGGGAGCGAACGCGAGCGGGCGGCCTTCGACCGGGTTCGCGAGCTAGTCGACGCGGAGTGGTAGCGAACAGGCGACACCGTTGCTTCTCGCCGATGTCCCGCGAATCGGTGGCGTGCGGTGTCGCACAATCGCTCGACACGCCACCCTCATGGTCAGGTCACGGGCCCCGTTGGTCCGGTACTGGCTGATAAAGCTTCGCGCCCGGGCCGGAAGTCGAACCCTTTTTGAACGCGACTGGATAATTTGGGCGCATGGCAATCAAACCCGCCTACGTCAAGAAGACAGGGCGACTCATCATGGAGAAGTACCCCGACGCCTTCGGAAACGACTTCGAACACAACAAGGAGGTCGTCACCGAGGTCACGAACATCGAGTCCAAGGGCGTCCGTAACCGCATCGCCGGCTACGTCACGCGCAAGTACAACCGCCCGGTCGAAGCGTAATCAGGTCTTCTCTCTGCTGTTCTGTGGCCCCGTAGCGACGGCTACTGTTCGGGCTGGCTCTCCGGGTCCGTGGTTGCTTCCTGGCTCCCGGCAGTTCGGCTGTCGGACTGGCGCTTGCGGTGGATGATGCCCTGCATATTGGCGGTGTTGGCGGCTATCTCGCGGAAGGCGTCGCCGGTGGCGCTCTCGTCGTCCAGTACGAGCGGTTCGCCGCTGTCGCCGCCCTCGCGGACGCCGGGGTCGAGTGGCACCTCGCCGAGGAACGGCATATCGGTCTCGTCGGCGAAGTCGTGGCCGCCGCCGCTGTCGAAGATATCGTGGCTGCCACCGCAGTCGGGGCAGACGAACGTGGACATGTTCTCGACGATTCCGAGCACCGGCGTCTCGTGGCGGCCGAACATCCGCAGCCCCTTGCGGGCGTCGTCCAACGCGACCTCCTGTGGCGTGGTGACGATGACAGCCCCGGAGACGGGGACCCGCTGGAGCATCGTCAGCTGGGTGTCGCCGGTGCCCGGCGGCAGGTCGACTATCATGTAATCGAGGGTCCCCCAGCGGACGTCGTTCCAGAGCTGCGTGAGGACGTTGTCGACCATCGGGCCACGGAAGATGACCGGGTCGTCCTTGCCGACGAGGAAGTCCATGCTCATCAGCTTCATCCCGTACTTCTCGACCGGGATTATCTCGTCTTCCTCCGTGGCCTGTGGTGACTCGTCGGCGTCGAGCATCCGCGGGACGTTGGGCCCGTACACGTCGGCGTCGAAGAGGCCGACGCGGGCGCCCAGACGCGAGAGGCCCGCGGCGAGGTTCACGGCGATGGTCGACTTGCCGACGCCGCCTTTCCCCGAGGCGACCGCGATGACGTTTTTCACGTTCGGCAGGGGGTCTTCCTCCTCGCTGACGCCGCGGTCGACGGACGCAGAGAGGTCGACGTCCCGGTCGAGGTCGGTCAGCGCTTCCCGGACCGCGTTCGCCATCCCCGTCTCGGTCGGCGAGTAGGGCGCCCCGAGCGCGAGGTCGATGCGTATCTCGTCGTCGGTTATCTCGATGCTGTTGATGAGTCCCAGCGACACGATGTCGTCGCCCAGGTCAGGGTCCTCGACGGCCCGGAGCCGCTCGCGGACGTCCTGCTCGTTCATACGTCCGGTAGGCCGTGGAGGTGCGATAAGGATTGTGACGTAGGAGACGCCGAGCGCAGCGAGGCGTCTCCGAACGAGCGAGCGGCGTGGCCGCGAGCAGCGAGATGACGACCGCAAGGAGTCATCTCGTCAATGCGAGCGGGGAAACGACCCGCGAGCCGCGGTCAGAGAACGAAGCGAGGCGTCTCCGAACTAGCGAGCGGGGGGAGCGAGGCGTGAGTGAAACGAACGCCTCCATGCGAACGGACTGGTACCGTCTGTTTCGCAGGCAGTAGGGCGGGAAGCAGTCGAGGATGACACAGCCGTCAGCAACGACCCCAAGCCGGGGGTATCTCCCTGCCGGGCCACCATTTCCGACCGTTCGTCCAGCCGCCCGACGGATTTGGAACAGATTTGGTACAGAACCGCCGTTTTATGTCCGTGGGCGGGAAAGGCTCACTCGTGCTAGAGGACGACCACGGGCGGGAGGTGTCACAGGTCCGAGTCTCCCTGACAGACCGGTGTAATTTCGACTGTGTGTACTGCCATAACGAAGGGTTGGGGGACACGCGCGGACCGATGGAGGCTCAGGACCACGAGATGGAGACCGACGACGTGGTCCGGTTCCTGGAGGTCGCCCGTGAGTTCGACGTCGAGGCGGTCAAGTTCACCGGCGGCGAGCCGATGCTCCGGGGCGACTTAGAGGAGATTATCCGCCGCACCCCCGACGCGATGGAGGTGTCGATGACCACCAACGGGACCTTCCTGCCGGGACGGGCGCCGGACCTCGTCGACGCTGGCCTCGACCGGGTCAACGTCTCACAGGACGCAATCGACCAGGAGGCCTTCGCGGAGATAACCAAGAGCGGCGCGTACGAGCAGGTCATCGAGGGTGTCGAGGCGGCACTCGACGCCGGGCTGGACCCGGTGAAACTCAACATGGTCGTCTTCGAACCCACTGCGGGGTACGTCCCTGAGATGGTCGACCACGTCGCCGCTAACGACGGGCTCCGGCTCCAGCTCATCGAGTATATGCCCGAACTCGTCGGCCGCCCGGAGTGGGCCATCGACATCGGGCGGGTCCACGACTGGCTGGCCGAGCAGGCCGACCGCATCGAGGTGCGGGAGATGCACGACCGCAAGCGCTACTGGGTCGGCGCCGACGACGGGTCCGGCGAGGGGATGGTCGAAATCGTCGACCCCGTCGAGAACACTGAATTCTGCGAGAACTGCCATCGCGTGCGCGTCACACACGACGGCAAACTGAAGGGCTGTCTCAACCGGACCGACGACCTCCGCCCGATGGGCGAGATGACGAGAGACGAGATACGCGAAACGTTCCGCGCGACCGTCGCCAACCGGGTGCCGTACTACGGCGAGTACATGGTCCAGAACGACGACGGCGAGTGGGTCGTCAACGAGGAGTACGTCGAGCGGGGGCCGGTCGCGGACCCGATGGCCGCCGACGACGACTGAGTTGGCCTCGCCGTCTGCGGGCTACCGGGACGGCCGCCGGAAGGTGTAGTCGACAGCGCTATCGGCGGCCGAGACGCGTATCTCTCCGCGCTCGTGGTCGAACCGGAGTTCGTCGGCCGGCCCGTCGAAACCGTGCAGGGCCATCTCGCCCTCGACGCGGCCCTCGGGGTCGACAGCGAAGTATGTCGACGCGCTGAACTCGGCGGCGAGCGTCCCGTCCGATGCCTCGTTCACGCGGTCCGTGCCGGCAAACCGCTCCAGATGGTCCCGGAGTGCCTCGCGGTCGTCCGGGTCGACCGTCGGGTCGGTATCAGTGGCGGGTTCGTCGGCCATACACACCCTTGGAACGTCGGCCACTCATGGCTTGTGTCACGTACACTCATGGCCCGCTCTCACGCGCCCGCGGCCCTTCGTTGCGTTTAAATACAACCCCGAGATACGTACGAACAGACTCGTGTAGGGGGACCGGCTCCCGAGTCCGTGTGCTGCGGGCGCGAGTATCAAGCAAGCGTGTCGTGGTAGCCAAGCCTGGCCCAAGGCGCAGGGTTGCTAACTCTGTGGCGTACAGCCTCCTGGGTTCGAATCCCAGCCACGACGCTCACCCAACCACCAACATATGAGTGCAGAAGACCCAGACGCGGGCGAGGACGTGGATGAGGAGGAGGACATCCGCTACTTCGTTCGCATCGGACAGACAGACCTCGACGGCACGAAGTCCGTCGAGCGAGCACTGACAGAACTGAACGGCATCGGCCACCGCGCCGCCCGCATCATCGCACAGCGCGCTGACGTGGACCGCCGCGCGGTCTTCGGCAAGCTGGACGACGACGTCATCGACGAGGTCGTCACTCAGGTCGAGAACTTCGCCGACAACGTCCCCGAGTGGATGACCAACCACCAGAAGGACTACTTCACCGGTGAGACCACCCACGAGACGGGCAACGACCTCCAGCTCACCCGTCGGCAGGACATCAACCGCATGAAGATGATCGACTCCTACCGCGGTGTGCGACACAAACGCGGCCAGAAGGTACGGGGCCAGCGCACGAAGTCCACCGGTCGTACCGAGGGGACTATCGGCGTCAACGTCGAGGCCATCAAGGAAGAACAGGCCGAGGAAGCCGCCGCGGAGGATGACGAATAATGGCGCTCGGTTCCAATACGAAGTTCTACGAGACGCCGAATCACCCCTACCAGGGCGAGCGAATCGCCGACGAGAGCAACCTCAAGGGCCGCTACGGCCTGAAGAACAAGGAGGAGCTCTGGCGCGCCCAGTCCGAGCTGCGTGGCTACCGCCGCGAGGCCCGGAAGCTGCTGGGCAGTACTGAAGGAACGGACCTCGAAGCCGAGGAGTTCCTCGCCCGCCTGAAGCGCTACGGCATCCTCAACGAGCAGGACAGCCTCGACGACGTCCTGTCGCTGGACGTCACCGACGTCCTCGAACGCCGGCTCCAGACGGTCGTCTACCGCAAGGGCTACGCGAACACGCCCGAGCAGGCGCGACAGTTCATCGTCCACGGCCACATCGAACTCGACGACGCACGCGTCACCCGACCGTCGATGAAAGTCGACGTGGCCGTCGAGAGCTCGGTCGGCTTCGACGAGAACAGCTCGCTGTCGGACGAACTGCATCCTGAGCGCGCGGAGGCCCAAGAATGAGCGAAGCACCTGACGACATCTGGGGTATCGCCCACGTTCACGCATCGTTCAACAACACCATCATCACCATCACCGACCAGACCGGCGCGGAGACGCTCGCGAAGAGCTCCGGCGGGACGGTCGTCAAGCAGAACCGCGACGAAGCGTCGCCCTACGCTGCGATGCAGATGGCCGAGGTCGTCGCCGAGAAGGCGCTGGACCGCGGCGTCGAAGGTGTCGACGTCCGCGTCCGTGGCCCCGGTGGGAACCAGCAGACCTCCCCCGGGCCGGGCGCCCAGGCCACCATCCGAGCGCTGGCACGAGCCGGCCTCGAAATCGGCCGCATCGAGGACGTCACGCCGACGCCCCACGACGGCACCCGCGCGCCGAAGAACTCCGGATTCTAACCCATGACACAGGATTACGAGGTTGAGTTCGTCGAACGCGGCGAGCGGGAGTCGCTCGTGCTGGTCCGGGGCATCACGCCGGCCTTCGCCAACGGCATCCGCCGGGCGATGGTCGCCGACGTGCCCACGTTCAGCATCGACACCGTCCGCGTCATCGAGAACACCAGCGTGATGTTCAACGAGCAGATCGGCCTCCGACTGGGGCTGGTCCCGCTGACCACCGACCTCGACGACTTCGAGCTCGGTGACGAGGTGACGCTGTCGCTGTCCGTCGACGGGCCGAGCACGGCCTACTCCAGTGACCTCGTCTCCAGTGACGCCCTGGTGGAAGCGGCCGACGACAACATCCCCATCATCGACCTGAAAGACGGCCAGCGCCTCGAAGTCGAGGCCGACGCCGTCCTCGATACGGGGAAAGAACACGCCAAACATCAGGGCGGCGTGGCCGTCGGCTACCGACACCTCCAGCGCGTGGAGGTCGTCGGTGACAGAGGCGAGTTCGCCGAGGAGGAACCCAACATCCTGCGCGGCGTCATCGAGGAGGGCGCGGCCGCCGAGGCCGCCGACCCCGACGCCGCCGACGGCGACCTCGTCCCGACGAGCGAGTTCGGTAACGACCTCACCCAGCGGTATCCGGGCAAGGAAGTCGAGGTCACCGACGTCGAGAACGCGTTCGTGTTCCACGTCGAGACCGACGGCTCGTTCACCACTGACGAACTCTTCGTTCGCGGGGTCGAGACGCTACACGACCGCGCGACCGAACTCAAAGACGCGGTCCAACTGTAACGCCAATGCCCCGAAACACCCCTTCGGCGCCGATGACCGCCCGCTCCCCGAGCGCGAGGACCGAAAGGGGTTTTACGGGGCATCAAGAACCAACTAATGCGAGCAGGGATAGCCAAGTTTGGCCAACGGCGCAGCGTTCAGGGCGCTGTCCCGTAGGGGTCCGCAGGTTCAAATCCTGCTCCCTGCACTTTTACTCCCAAGGAGGAACCCTATGAGCAAGACGAATCCGAGACTCAGTAGTCTCATCGCCGACCTGAAGTCGGCCGCCCGCAACTCGGGCGGCGCAGTCTGGGGCGACGTCGCCGAGCGGCTGCAGAAGCCGCGGCGAACACACGCGGAAGTCAACCTGGGCCGCATCGAGCGGTACGCACAGGAAGACGAGACCGTGGTCGTTCCGGGCAAGGTGCTCGGCTCCGGCGTCCTGCAGAAGGACGTCACCGTCGCCGCCGTCGACTTCTCCGGAACCGCCGAGACGAAGATCGACAAGGTCGGAGAGGCTGTATCACTAGAACAGGCAATCGAGAACAACCCAGAAGGCTCCCACGTCCGGGTGATTCGATGAGCGTCGCAGAGTTCGACGCCGACGTCGTCGTCGACGCCCGCGACTGTATCATGGGCCGTGTCGCCTCGCAGGTGGCCGAGAAGGCGCTCGACGGGCAGACCGTCGCCGTCGTCAACGCCGAGCGCGCGGTCATCACCGGCCGCGAGGAGCAGATCAAGGCGAAGTACAAGAAGCGCGTCGACATCGGCGCCGACAACCAGTACTTCTACCCCAAGCGACCGGACGGCATCCTCAAGCGCGCCATCCGTGGCATGCTGCCCCACAAGAAGCAGCGTGGCCGCGATGCGTTCGAGAACGTCCGCGTCTACGTGGGCAACCCCCACGACAAGGACGCCGAACTACTGGACGGCACGTCGCTGGACCGCCTCTCGAACATCAAATTCGTCACGCTCGCGGAAGTGAGCGAGACACTCGGAGCGAACAAGACATGGTAACGAACACGTCTGGCAAAAAGAAGACCGCCGTCGCTCGCGCCACCATCCGCGAGGGCGAGGGTCGCGTGCGTATCGACTCCCAGCCGGTCGAACTGGTCGACCCGGAACTGGCCCAGCTGAAGATGCTGGAGCCGTTCCGTATCGCCGAGGACGAACTCCGCGACGACGTCGACGTCGACGTCTCCGTGGAAGGCGGCGGCGTGATGGGGCAGGCCGACGCGGCCCGCACCGCCATCGCCCGCGGCCTCGTCGACTTCACCAACGACGCCGAGCTCCGCGACGCGTTCATGGAGTTCGACCGCTCGCTGCTGGTCAACGACGTTCGCCAGTCCGAACCCAAGAAGTGGGGCGGTCCCGGCGCACGGGCCCGGTACCAGAAATCCTACCGCTGAGGTGATTCAAGTATGATGGTACCGGTCCGGTGTTTCACGTGCGGTAACGTCGTCGGCGAGCACTGGGAGGAGTTCAAGGCCCGCACCCGCGAGGCCGAAGAGCCCGAGGACCCCGAGATGGTTCTCGACGAGCTCGGCGTCGAGCGACACTGCTGTCGCCGGATGCTCGTCTCGCACAAGGACCTCGTCGACATCGTCGCTCCCTACCAATGAACGCACAGGAAAGCCGATACGAGAAGGCCCGCAAACTGGGCGCGCGAGCGCTCCAGCTGGCCCACGGCGCACCCGTGCTCATCGAGACGGAACACACCCAGCCCATCCTCATCGCGGCCGAGGAGTACGACGCTGGCGTCCTTCCGTTCACCGTCAAACGAGGTGACCACAAATGACGCTAATCACTGACATCCGACTCCGCCGCGTGCTCGACTCGCGTGGCAACGCAACTGTCGAGGCCGACGTCCTCACCGAGAGTGGGGGCTTTGGCCGCGGCAAGGCACCGAGCGGCGCAAGCACCGGCGAATACGAGGCGCTGGAACTGCCGGCCCAGGAAGCCATCGCGAACGCTCGCGAAGACGCGCTTCCTCGCCTCGTCGGCGAGGTCCACGCCGGCAACCAGCGCGACGTCGACAACGCGCTTCGCGCGGCCGACGGCACGGACGACTTCTCCAGCATCGGCGCCAACAGCGCGGTCGCCATCTCGATGGCGGCCGCCGCGGCCGGCGCCGACGTGCTGGGCGCGCCGCTGTACCAGCACCTGGGCGGCACCTTCCGTGGCAACGAGTACCCGACGCCGCTCGGTAACATCATCGGCGGCGGCGAACACGCCGCCGACGCCACCAACATCCAGGAGTTCCTGTCGGCCCCCATCGGCGCCCCGAGCGTCGAGGAGGCCGTCTTCGCCAACGCGGCGGTCCACCAGGAAGTCCACGATATGCTCGCCGACCGCGGTATCCCCGCGGGCAAGGGCGACGAGGGCGCGTGGGCGCCGTCGGTTTCGGACGACGAGGCCTTCGACATCATGGAAGAGGCCGTCGAGACCGTCGCGGACGACGTCGGCTTCGCCATCCAGTTCGGCCTCGACGTCGCCGGTGCGGAACTCTACGACGAGGACGAGGACGGTTACGTCTTCGACGACGGCGTGAAGTCGACCGACGACATGATCGACTACATCGCCGAGAAGGTCGAGGAGTACGACCTCGTCTACGTCGAGGACCCCCTCGACGAGAACGACTACGAGGCCTTCGCGGAGCTGACCGAGCAGGTCGGCGACCAGACGCTCATCTGCGGTGACGACCTGTTCGTCACCAACGTCGAGCGCCTCCAGACCGGCATTCAGCAGAACGCCGGCAACTCCATCCTCATCAAGCCCAACCAGATCGGGACGCTGTCGGACGCCGTGGACGCCATCGAACTGGCGACCGAGAACGGCTTCGAGTCCGTCGTCTCCCACCGGAGCGGCGAGACCGAGGACACCACCATCGCACACCTCGCCGTGGCGACCGGCGCCCCGTTCATCAAGACGGGCGCCGTCGGTGGCGAGCGCACTGCCAAGCTGAACGAACTCATCCGTATCGAGGACAACGCAGTATGAGCGGCAACGAGAAAGAGGGTCTCGACGCCGAGGAGTCCGAGTTCGACCCGTCCGAAGAGGACGAGGTCGTCGACGACGCCGACGCCGAGACCGAAGACGCCGAACAGCCCGCCGACGCCGACGAGGCCGAAGCTGAGACAGCCGACGAAGCAGGAGCTGCCGAGGAGGCAGCTGACGCGGAGGACGAGGCCCCCCAGCTCGACGAGGACGTCATGCCCGACGAGCAGAGCGAGGCCGACCTCCTCATCCCCGTCGAGGACTACCTCGGTGCCGGTGTCCACATCGGGACCCAGCAGAAGACCCAGGACATGGAGCGGTTCATCCATCGTGTGAGGACCGACGGGCTCTACGTGCTGGACGTCTCGATGACCGACCAGCGCATCCGCACCGCCGCGGACTTCCTGGCCAACTACGAGCCCGAGCAGATTCTCGTGGCTTCCTCGCGCCAGTACGGCCGGTTCCCGGCCGAGAAGTTCGCCGACGCCGTCGGTGCCCGCGCCCGCACGGGACGGTTCATCCCGGGGACGCTGACGAACCCGGACTACGACGGCTACATCGAGCCGGACGTCGTGGTCGTCACCGACCCCATCGGCGACGCCCAGGCCGTCAAGGAGGCCATCACGGTCGGTATCCCGGTCATCGCGATGTGTGACTCCAACAACACCACGTCGAACGTGGACCTGGTCGTCCCGACCAACAACAAGGGGCGCAAGGCGCTGTCGGTCGTCTACTGGCTGCTGGCCAACGAGACGCTCGACCGCCGCGGCGCCGAGCCCGCCTACGGGCTCGACGACTTCGAATCCGAAATTTAATCGCTCGCAATTTCTTCCGTTTTCGAACCCGCTCTGAGTGCCGACAGAACCCAAAACATACAATCTGCCGTGGAGTACCGGGCGGCGATGGGAGAACACGATACCCTCCTCAACGCGGTCATCGGTGTCGTCGCCAGTGTGGTCCTGAGTTTCATCCCCTTCTCGACGCTGCTCGGTGGCGCGGTCGCGGGCTATCTCGAAGGCGGGACGAGCAGGGACGGGGTGGTGGTCGGCGCCATCTCCGGCGTGCTCGGGCTGATTATCGGCGCGGTGTTTTTCTTCGTGTTCGTCGTGTTTCTGGGCGTCTTCGCCATCGGCGCGGGCGCCCCGCCGGGACTCAGCGGCGCCGGCATCTTCCTCTTACTCGTCTTCGCTGCGCTGGCTGGGCTCTACACCGTCGGATTGAGTGCGCTGGGTGGCCTGCTCGGTAATTTCGCGAAGAACGAACTCGATCTATGAGCGCGACCGTCGCCGGCCCGTTCCGACCCGGCAGTATATTACAACGGCTCCCGATACCGACAGACAGGATGCGTGAGACCTTCGTCGACGCGGGCTGGGGTGCGCTGGTGACACTCGCTCTCTCGATTTTCCCCTTCTCCTCCATCGTGGGCGGGGCCGTCGCAGCCAGCCGCCACGGCGGCGGCTACCGCAGCGGGCTGTGGGTCGGGACGCTCTCGGGCGTCGCGGCGATGATTCCGCTGCTGGCGCTGTTCGTCCCGTCGCTGTTCGTCGCGGGGCTGCTCGGGTTCGGTATCCCGCCGTCGGCGCCGGGGTACGGCATCTTCCTCGGCATCGTCTTCGTGTTCTTCCTCGTCTACACCGTCGGGCTGAGCGCCATCGGCGGGCTGGGCGGGACCTGGGCACGGGCCAACACGGAGTGGAACCTAGACCCCGTGCGGTGGCTCTGACCCGCGGTGTGTCCGGCGTCCCAGCGACGAGTTCCACTGTCGTAACACGGGGGAGTTGGCACGTAATTCAAGAGTGTCCGGTCCTAACCCGCGTCGATGGCAGAAACGCCACCCGGACCGAAGGGCGAACCGCTGTTCGGGAGCAGTCGGACCTACGCTTCTGACCCGTTCAGATTCATCTCGGGGTTAGAGTCCGCGTACGGCGACGTCGCGTACTTCGACATGGGGCCGATGGAGACGGTGATGCTCTCTGACCCCGCCGCGATAGAGCGGGTGCTGGTCTCGGAGGCCGACCGCTTCCGGAAACCGGACTTCCAGGGCGACGCGCTGGGGGACCTGCTGGGCGACGGCCTCCTGCTCTCCGAGGGCGACACGTGGGAAAAACAGCGCCAGCTGGCGAATCCCGCGTTCTCGATGCGCCGGCTGGCGGGGATGGCCGACCGTATCACCGGCCACGCCGAGGCCCGGCTTGCCGACTGGAGAGAGGGCGACGTGGTGAACGTCGAGCGCGTGATGACACGGACCACGCTCGACGTGATCCTCGACCTGATGATGGGCGTCCAGTTGAGCGAGGAGCGCGTCGAGACGATAGAGGAACAGCTCATGCCGCTGGGCCAGCGCTTCGAGCCGGACCCGCTGCGATTCGCCGCGCCGGAGTGGATGCCGATGCCCGACGACGCCGAGTTCGATGCGGCCGTCGAGACGCTCGACGGGATTCTCGACGACATCATCGCGGTCCGGGAGCAGACCGCCGGTAGCGGCGACGACGGTCCGATGGACTTCCTCTCGGTGCTCATCCGCGCCCGCGACGACGGCGTCGAGTCGCCCGAGCAACTCCGCGACGAGATGATGACGATGCTGCTGGCGGGCCACGACACGACGGCGCTGACGCTCACCTACACCTGGTTCCTGCTGTCGGAACATCCCGAGATCGAGCGGCGTGTGCAGGCAGAGATAGACGAGGTCGTCGGCGACGACCGCCCCGGGATGGAACACGTCCGGGAACTGGACTACCTGGAGTGGGTCATCCAGGAGTCGATGCGCCTGTACCCGCCGGTGTACGTGATGTTCCGCGAGCCCACCGAGGACGTGACGCTGTCGGGCTACCCGGTCGAGCAGGGGATGACACTGATGCTCCCCCAGTGGGGCGTCCATCGCTCCGAGCGCTTCTACGACGACCCGGAGACCTTCGACCCCGAGCGCTGGAAGCCAGAGCGGGCGAAAGAGCGCCCGCGATTCGCGTACTTCCCCTTCGGCGGGGGTCCACGCCACTGCATCGGCAAACACCTGGCGATGCTGGAGGCCCAGCTCATCGTCGCGACGACGGCCCAGCAGTACGAACTGGACTTTCTGGGCGAGACGCCCCTGGAGCTGATGCCCTCGCTCACCGCGCACCCGCGCCAGGAGATGTCGTTCCGGGTCGGCGAGCGGAGCTAACCTCATACTGGTGGCTGTCCGTTGGTAAAGATATTCGCCACCCCGGGGTGGCGAACTACGTCAGTGTGGTACAGCCACCGGTATCAGGGGGGCGTCTCGGTCGTCCGGTCGTCGGCTCGTCTGGGCTCGTCGACCTCGACCGTCCGGCTGGCGCTGACGTGGCCCTCGACGGTCAGTGTGGCGACGCCGTCGGTCGTCTCGGCGCCGCGGGCGTAGATATCGAGCGGGGACGTAGCCGTCTCGCCGGCCGGGACCCGCTCGTCGAAGATGTGTGACTCGTCGTCGTCGACGGTGGTCGTCGGCCAGTAGGCGGCCGCGAGGAACCGGCCGTCGGTGTCGGAGACGTTTCGTACTGTCAGCGAGACCGACAGGTCCTCGCGCCGGCCGACGCTGTCGGGCACGGTCAGTTCCGCCAGTTCGAACCGGGGAGCCGGCGCTTCGAGCGTCGCGGTCGCGCGCTCGGGCAGCGGCCAGGTGTCCCCCGCCCCGTCGCCCTCGGCCAGGTGGATTCGGGGGTCCGATACCGACAGCGGTGACGGGACGGCAAAGACGAGGTAGGGTCGGGTGTAGCCCGCGACGCCGTACCGCGTGTAGCCACGGGTGTCGGAGAGCCCCGAATCGAACGTCTGGTCGGCCGTCTCCAGGAGGAACTCCGGCGGGTCCCGCTTCGATGCGTCGGTTATCGCGGCGACGACGTACTGTGTGTTCGGGTCGGTTCGGACGCCGCCGGAGCCGTACACCGAGCTGTACGTGACGGCCTTCTGTGCGACGACGCCCTCGATACCCACACCGGGCTGTTGCCCGACTGGGGTGGCTTCCGGACCGCTGGTCGGTCGTTCGGTCCGGTTCTCGGCGCTGGTGGGTGCGGACGCCGGTGGTGATTCGGACGACGAATCGGTGAGACACCCTCCGAGCGCGGCCATCGAGCCGAGACAGGCGGTAAGCAGGCTGCGGCGGTTCATATCTCGAACGTTCCACCTGACCGGTAAGTACTTTCAGGTGGCTGAAACTGGGATCTGACCGCCGTCGCCGTCGTACCGGCGTTGGGCCAGGGGCTGTCGATGCACGTGGTCGGTGGGGCGTACACCTGTCGGGACGCTTGCACACTGAGGTGAATTTATATTGGTTCACTGTCTGGGTCGAACAACGTGGTCAAATCAACAGTTCGGTTCCCCGAGGCGGTGATGGACCGCGTCGAGGAGATGGTCGAGGACGACGTCTTCTCGAGCAAGTCGGAGTTCCAGCGCTTCGCCGTGGAGTACGTCCTCTCGGAGCTCGGGGAGTACGAGGCCGAGATGGTCGACTTCGAGGAGATACGGAGCGAACTGTTCGTCTCCGGCCCGGCGACCGCCGACGGCCACGACGACGCCGAACTGAACGAAGCCTTCTACGAGAACGCGGCGCGTGTGCGCCAGTACGCCGTCCGGGGCGACATCGAGACCGCCGAGGAGTACATCGACACGGCCTACCCCGTGACCGACCCGCGCTCGCTGTTGCTCGACGACCTGCTGGACGCCTATCGGTGACTGGGCCCCATCGCCGGGAACGCTCGGGGAGCCGCGGTCCGAAAACACCTAACACCCTGCACGCACAGGCAGGGATATGGTGACATCGAGCGCTCCCGGCAAGGTGTATCTGTTCGGGGAGCACGCAGTCGTCTACGGCGAGCCGGCGGTCCCGTGTGCCATCGAGCGCCGGGCCCGCGTCACGGCCGAAGAGATCGACGAAGGACTGGTCGTCCACGCCGACGACCTCCAGCTCGACGGCTTCACCGTCGAGTACGTCGGCGACGACACCACCCACCCCGACGTCGACGCGGAGAACTCCCTCGTGGAGGCCGCCACGGGCTACGTCAACGAGGCGGTCGCACAGGTGCGTGACGCCGCCGAGGCCCCCGATGCGGGCTTCGAGATATGGATCGAGAGCGACATCCCGCTGGGCGCGGGGCTGGGCTCGTCGGCCGGCGTCGCGTGTGCGGCTATCGACGCCGGCTGTCGCGAACTCGGGGTCGACCTCTCGCCCGAGGAGATAGCCGACCGGGCCTACCAGGTCGAGGCGGCCGTTCAGGACGGGGAGGCCTCCCGCGCGGACACGTTCTGCTCGGCCATGGGCGGGGCGGTCCGGGTCGAAGGCGACGACTGCCGCCGCGTCGAGGGCGTCGACAACCTCCCGTTCGTCATCGGCTACGACGGCGGCGCGGGCGACACCGGCAAGCTCGTCGCCGGCGTCCGGGCGCTGCGCGACGAGTACGACTTCGCGGCCGACACCGTCAGGGCAATCGGCGATATCGTCCGGGAGGGCGAAGCCGTGCTGGGCACCGACGACACCGAGACGCTGGGCGAACTGATGGACTTCAACCACGGGTTGCTGGCGGCGCTTGGCGTCTCCTCGCGCTCGCTGGACACGATGGTGTGGGCGGCCCGCGACGCGGGCGCCGTCGGCGCGAAACTCACCGGGGCCGGCGGCGGGGGCTGCATCGTCGCCCTCGACGACACGGACGCCGCGCTGACGGCGCTGAAGTACACGCCCGGCTGTGACGAGGCGTTCCGGGCTGCGCTGGACACCGAGGGGGTCCGGGCGGAGTGACCGTCGTCCTGAAACTCGGCGGGAGCGTCGTCACCGAGAAAGACGTACCCGAGACCGTCGACGACGACGCCCTCGCCGCGGCCGCCGACGCCGTAGCCGGGTGCGAGGACGACATCGTTGTGGTCCACGGCGGCGGGAGCTTCGGCCACCACCACGCCGCCGAGTACGGCGTCAGCACCACCGAGGGGACCCACGACGCCGCCGGTGTCGCCGCTATCCACGGCGCGATGAAGCGGCTCAACGAGGCCGTCGTCACCGCGCTGAGGGACAGGGGCGTGCCGGCGGTGCCGGTCCACCCGTTCTCCGCCGGGAGCCGGGACGCCGACGGGACCCTCGACCTCCCGACCGCTCAGGTCCGGACGCTCCTCGCGGAGGGGTTCGTACCGGTGCTCCACGGCGACCTCGTGGCCCATCGCGGCGCGGGCGCGACGGTGCTCAGCGGCGACGAACTCGTCGTCGAACTCGCGCCGGCCGTCGACGCCGACCGCGTCGGCGTCTGCTCGACGGTCCCGGGCGTGCTGGACGAATCGGGCGACGTTATCGACCGTATAACCGACTTCGACGAGGTGGCGGCGGCGCTGGGCGACAGCGAGGCGACCGACGTCTCCGGCGGGATGGCCGGGAAGATACGGGCGCTTCTGGCGCTTTCCTCCCCGGCTCACGTCTTCGGTCCGGCGGCACTGGAGGCCTTCCTCGCGGGCGGCGACCCTGGAACGACCGTCACCGATGCTGGCACGCGGTAATCCCGTCGTAACCTATTTGGCTGCAGTTATCATTTGTCCGACTATGTCTGCTGCTGGCTTATCAGATGTCTACCGATACGGTGTCCGCTTCGTCGGCTACCTCATCGCCGTGACACTCGTCGGCGGCGTGTTCTTGGCCGGCGGCGCCCTCGTGGGCGGTCAGGTACTCACCGACGTCGCCGGCGGTGCCGCGGCGGGGAGCGGTCGCGCCGTGGGGGCTATCGCGCTCATCGCTATCGGCGCGCTCCTCCTGCTGTCCGGCGTGGCCGGCCTGGCGTACAAACTCGTCGCCGACGCGGCGATGGCCGGCGTCGCACAGGGGCGAGCCGTAGACGTGTCGGCGACCGACGTCGAGACCACGGCCGACGACGGGGAGAACTCCGCCACGGCTGCGACCGCGGCGGCCACAGATACGGCGGACGACGAACCGCCGGCCGACGATGGGGCGGACGCCGTCGAGTCGGCGGACGACGAGTCGCCGTCCGACGGTACAGAGAGCGCCCCCGAGACGGCGCAGGAACAGCCGGAGCCCACCGAGGACGTGACTTCGGCCGATTCCCAGCCGGAGCCCCGTTCCGAGGCACAGACCGTCGTCGAGGAACCAGCGGAGCCGGAGGGCCAACCCGCGGCGCGAACGGACGCGACCGGAACTGACGGGACGGAGTCGACCGCGGACGCAGCGCCCGCGCCCGACGAACCCGTTCTGGACGACGAGAGTGCCGCTGTGTCCGACCAGTCCGCCGCGGACGGGGCGACCGGGGACACGTCCGAGGGGTCCTCACAGGAGACGACCGAACCCAGCGACTGGGTCACCCAGTCGTCCACAGACGGGGCGGAGGAGCCGACTGGGACGACAGACAGCGACCCGGCTGAGACACAGCCGGAGGAGTGGTCGCCGCCGGACCCCTCGGAGTTCGAGACGGCGCCGGCCGCCGACAGCGACACCACCGACGAGTCCCCGTCGGGCGACGAGCCGGCGGGCTGGGAGATGGGCGATAGCGATGAGGCGTCACCTGACAGCCCCCGGACGGCCGACGACCTCTTCGGCGAGGCGGACGACGATGCGGCGGACGGGGCGACCGAGGACGTCTCGGACCTGTTCGCCGGGGACGACGAGACGCCAGCGGGGGAGGCCGCAGACGAGGACCCGGACGAGGAGTCCGGCGACCCCTTCCAGACGAAATCCGATAGCGACCCCCTCTCGGACGCGCTCGACGACTCGTAGTCGAGGCGGAACCCACACCGTTTTATGAACTCGCGTTGTAGCCGTCAGTAACCGAGCGCACGGCCGCCCGCGACTGGGTCGGCGGCCGGCAGACGACGGGAACAGTCGTCGGGACACGGGTCCCTTCCACTACGGACAGCAGGGCTACGGGCGACACCCGGCCGGCCTTGCGTCTACAGGAACCGAGACGCCGTTTCAGCCGTTACCGTCGTTGCCACCTCCGACCGCGTGCTCGCGGGCGGCTCCTACTCGGAGCTACAACCATGGAAGTCGAAATCGCAACAATTGGCGGATACGAGGCTGTGGGTCGACAGATGACGGCCGTCCGAGCGGGCGACGACGTCGTCATCTTCGACATGGGCCTCAACCTCTCGAAGGTACTGATTCACGACAACGTCGAGACCGAGCGGATGCACTCGCTGGACCTCATCGACATGGGTGCCATCCCGGACGACCGGGTCATGTCCGAACTCGAGGGCGACGTGAAGGCCATCGTGCCGACACACGGCCACCTCGACCACATCGGCGCCATCTCGAAGCTGGCCCACCGCTACGACGCGCCCATCGTCGCGACGCCCTTTACCATCGAACTCGTCAAACAGCAGATCAAGGGCGAGGAGAAGTTCGGGGTCCAGAACGACCTCGTCAAGATGGAGGCCGGCGAGACGATGCAGATCGGCGAGCGAAACGAACTGGAGTTCGTCAACGTCACTCACTCCATCATCGACGCCATCAACCCCGTCCTCCACACCCCCGAGGGCGCCGTCGTCTACGGGCTGGACAAGCGGATGGACCACACGCCGGTCATCGGCGACCCCATCGACATGAAGCGCTTCCGCGAGATCGCTCGCGAAGACGAGGGTGTCCTCTGCTACATCGAGGACTGTACCAACGCCGGCCGGAAGGGCCGCACGCCCTCCGAGAACGTCGCTCGAACCCACCTCAAGGACGTCATGACGAGCATCGAGGACTACGACGGCGGGATCGTCGCGACGACGTTCTCCTCCCACATCGCCCGCGTCAAGAGCCTCGTCGAGTTCGCCGAGGACATGGGCCGTCAGCCGGTCCTGCTGGGCCGGTCGATGGAGAAGTACTCCGGGACTGCGGAGCGACTGGACTTCGTCGACTTCCCCGATGACCTCGGGATGTACGGCCACCGCAAGTCCGTCGACCGCACGTTCAAGCGGATTATGAACGAGGGCAAGGAGAACTTCCTCCCCATCGTCACCGGTCACCAGGGCGAGCCGCGCGCGATGCTCACCCGTATGGGACGGGGCGAGACGCCCTACGAACTGTCCGACGGCGACAAGGTGCTGTTCTCGGCCCGGGTCATCCCGGAGCCGACCAACGAGGGCCAGCGCTACCAGTCCGAGAAGCTGCTGGGAATGCAGGGCGCCCGCATCTACGACGACATCCACGTCTCGGGCCACCTCCGCGAGGAGGGCCACTACCAGATGCTCGAGGCGCTCCAGCCACAGCACGTCATCCCGGCCCACCAGAGCCTGAAAGGGTTCGCGCCCTACGTCGACCTCGCCGAGGACTTCGGCCTCAAGGTCGGTCGCGACCTGCATATCACCCGTAACGGGAACATGATCCAGCTCACAGAATAAGTATGTCAGCACGCCACCAGCAGGTCGAAACGGCCATCCTCGCCCGTCGCGAGCGGGTCAACGAGGCGCTCCCCGAGGAGCTCCCGGTCAGGCGACCGGAGGGGCTCTACGAGGCGACCCGGTACCTGCTCGACGCCGGCGGCAAGCGGCTCCGGCCGACCGTCCTCCTGCTGGTCGGCGAGTCGCTACTGGACGTCGAGCCGCTGGGGGCCGACTACCGCGCGTTCCCGCGGCTCGACGACGGGGAGGCCGACCTGCTGTCGGCGGCCATCGCCATCGAGGTCATCCAGACGTTCACCCTCATCCACGACGACATCATGGACGACGACGACCTCAGACGCGGGGTCCCGGCCGTCCACAAGGAGTACGACCTCTCGACGGCCATCCTGGCCGGCGACACGCTCTACTCCAAGGCCTTCGAGTTCCTGCTCTCGACCGGCGCGGCCGACGACCGGACCGTCGCCGCGAACAAGCGCCTGGCCGAGACCTGTACCCGCATCTGTGAGGGCCAGTCCCTGGACATCGAGTTCGAGGCCCGCGACGCGGTCACCCCGGACGAGTATCTGGAGATGGTCGAGCTCAAGACTGCCGTGCTGTACGGCGCGGCGGCAGCGATTCCGGCCACGCTACTCGGGGCCGACGCCGACACCGTCGAGGCGCTGTACAACCACGGCCTCGACGTGGGCCGGGCGTTCCAGATTCAGGACGACTTGCTCGACCTGACGACGCCCTCGGAGAAACTGGGCAAACAGCGGGGGTCGGACCTCGTCGAGAACAAGCAGACCCTCGTCACACTGCACGCCCGTCAGCAGGGCGTCGACGTCGAGAACCTCGTCGACACCGACTCCGTCGAGGCGGTCTCGGAGGCCGAGATCGACGCGGCCGTCGAGACGCTCCGGGAGGCGGGCTCTATCGAGTACGCCCGCAGACGGGCCCAGGAGCTGGTCACCAGCGGCAAGGAGAACCTCGAAGTCCTGCCCGACAACGAGGCGCGTGACCTGCTCTCGGGTATCGCGGACTACCTGGTCGAACGCGAGTACTGAGCGAACGCGAAGTCGTTCGAAAGAGCTTCGCTCTTTCGTGATGACGAAAGGCGCGTCGCGCCTTTCGGACCACGTTCGCGAGGGTTGGGAGACGGAAGCGTCTCGAAGGACTGAGCGGCCCCGGCGGCTCGCTCGCCATCCACCGACGCGGGCGGTTGTCGCCACCGTCGAGCGTTCGCAGAAAAATTGCTACGGCACTGTCCGCGAGTGGCTGGACCGTCAGTTCTGGGTGACGTTCGACGCCTGGACGGTCACGTCGGCACCGGGCATATCGCCCGTATCGAACACGTACCCGTCGACGGTCACGCAGTCGCCCTGCGAGACGTTCCCGGGTCGCTGGATGAACGCGGACGCCGTCCCGTCGTCGATCACGAACGACGCGTTGCCCGTCTCGATGACTTCGCCGGTTATCGAGACCTGCCCCTCGGCGTCAGGGGCGGCCGATATCTCCGTCTCGCCGGGGCCACAGCTGGTCCCGCCACCGCCCCCGTCGGCTTCCGATTCCGTCCCGGCGGCGTCACCGCTGCTCCCGAACCCGCCACAGCCGGCCAGACCGACCATCAGTGCAACTATCACGACGACTCCCACCGTCCGAACGTCTCTTCCGTGCAGCATAATTCCGACTTCGAAACCGAGATATAAATATCTGCACACCGGCGTGGTGTCGCCTGGCACGGACCGTGCGACCGCAACGCTGTCCGCTCTCCGGAGAGTTATAGTCCGCTGATACTTACGGGACGTCGTGACCCAGTTCGTCCTCTACGGCGGCAAAGGCGGGGTCGGGAAGACGACCGTCGCGGCGGCTACGGGCCTGCGTCTGGCCCGCGAGGGGTTCGAGACACTGGTCGTCTCGACGGACCCGGCCCACTCGCTGGGCGACGCCGTCGAGCAGTCCATCGGCGCCGAACCGGTCGAGATACGCGAGCAGCTGTGGGGGGTCGAGGTCGACCCGCAGGCGGGTAACGACCGCTACGAGGCCATCTTCGAGGCGCTGGCCGAGGAGTTCGCCGACGCGGGCATCCGCCTCGACGAGGACCAGGTCGCCGACCTGTTCACCTCGGGCGTGTTGCCGGGCAGCGACGAACTCGCCGCGCTGGACGGGCTGGCCGAGTACGTCGACAGCGACCGGTTCGAGCGGGTCGTCTTCGACACCGCCCCGACCGGCCACACGCTGCGCTTGCTCGATCTGCCACAGGTCATGGACCGCGGCATGGCGACGGCGCTGGACCTGCGCGACCAGGTCCGTCGGAAAGTGGATACGGCCCGGACCATGGTGTTCGGACCGATGGGCCGGAAACGCCGCGACGAGGCCGACGGCTTCACCCAGATGCGCGAGCGGATGGAGCGAGTCGGGGCGGTGCTGCGGGACCCGGAACTGACCGAGTTCCGTGTCGTCACCATCCCCGAGACGATGGCGGTACGTGAGAGCGAGCGCCTCGTGGCTCAGCTCCGCGAGTTCGAGGTACCCGTGACGACGCTGGTCGTCAACAAACTCATCGAGGACCCCGGCGATTGCGAACGCTGTCTGGGGAAGCAAGCGGTTCAGGCGGAGGCGCTGGCGGCCTTGCGGGAGTCGCTGCCTGAACTGGCGGTGTGGACCGTGCCCGACGAATCCGGCGAAGTGACTGGGCTGTCGGCGTTAGAACGAGTCGGCGCGAATCTGGGCGGCTGACCGAACCCGACGGCGTTTTAGCCCTCCCGCCGGACCGTTCGACCATGGACGACGCCTTACGACAGCGTATCGAGGAGGCCGCCGAGACGAACGCCCTCCTCAACGCGGTCAAACACGACAGCGAGGCACAGGTCGGGGCCATCATGGGGCCGTTGATGGGCGAGAACCCCGAGTTTCGCGAGCACGGCGACGAGATTCCCGGCATCATCGCCCCCGTCGTCGACCGGGTCAACGGGATGGATAGCACCGAACGACGCGACCGTATCGCCGAACTCGCTCCGGAGAAACTCGACGAGATAGAGAGCGAGGACGAGGGCGAGGACCACCCGCTACCTGACCTGCCCAACGCCGAGGCAGGCGCGGTACGGATGCGCGTCGCCCCGAACCCCAACGGCCCGTGGCACATCGGGCACGCGCGGATGGCCGCCGTCATCGGCACCTACAAGGACCGCTACGACGGCGAGTTCCTCTGTCGGTTCGACGACACCGACCCCGAGACGAAGCGACCGGACCTCGACGCCTACGACGCTATTCTCGACGCCATCGACTATCTCGGCTTCGAGCCCGACGACGTGGTCAGAGCGAGCGACCGCGTCGAGAGCTACTACGACCACGCCCGCGAACTCATCGAGCTGGGCGGAGCCTACACCTGCTCGTGTCCCCAGGGCGAGTTCTCCGAGCTGAAAAACAGCGGTGAGGCCTGTCCCCACCGCGAGAAGGACACGGCGACGGTCGCCGAGGAGTTCGAGGCGATGGTCGACGGCGAGTACGACAGCGGCGAGATGGTCCTGCGAGTGCGGACCGACATCACCCACAAGAACCCCGCGCTGCGGGACTTCGTCGCCTTCCGGATGATAGATACGCCCCATCCGCGCGAGGAAGCTGCCCAGTACCGCTGCTGGCCGATGCTGGACTTCCAGAGCGGCGTCGACGACCACCTGCTGGGCATCACGCACATCATCAGGGGTATCGACCTGCAGGACTCCGCGAAACGCCAGGGCTTTGTCTACGACTACTTCGGCTGGGAGTACCCCGAGGTCGTCCACTGGGGCCACGTCCAGGTCGACGAGTACGACGTGTCGATGTCCACGTCGACCATCGGCGAACTCGTCGCCGAGGGCGACCTCGACGGCTGGGACGACCCGCGCGCGCCGACGGTCGCCAGCCTCCGCCGGCGCGGTATCCGCGGGGCGGCACTCGTCGACGCGATGGTCGAACTGGGCACCTCCACCTCCGACGTCGACCTCGCCATCTCCTCTGTCTACGCCAACAACCGCGAGATGATAGACGACGACACCGACCGCGCCTTCTTCGTCCGCGACGACGAGGCGTTCGGCGGACTCGTCGAGCGGCAGGTGGTCGGCGGACCCGACGCCGGTCACCCGCCGCTCCACCCCGATTTCGAGGACCGCGGTCGCCGCGACATCCCGGTCGACGCCGGCGTCGTCGTCGAGGGCGACGACCTGCCCGACCACGGCGAGCGCGTCTGGCTCAAAGGGTACGGCTGCGTGCGCCACACCCGCGACGCCTTCGAGTACGTCGGTGACGACATCACGGCGGTCCGGGAGGAGGGCGTCGACGTGGTCCACTGGGCGCCGGCCGACGGTCCCGCCCTGCGATTACGGACGATGGACGGCGACGTTCTCGGCGTGACCGAGCCGGGCTATCTCGACTACGAGCCAGACGACATGGTGCAGTTCGAGCGCGTCGGCTTCGCTCGGGTCGACCGTGTCGACCCCGACGACGAGTCGGTCTCGTACTTCGCGCACCCCTAGGATCGGAACTCGAAGCGGGCCCCACCGGACTCGCTCTCTGTGACGGTCAGGCGCCAGCCATGTGCGTCCGCGATGGTCTGGACGATGTCGAGACCGAACCCGGTCCCGTCCTCGGCCGTCGTGAACCCCGACTCGAACACCTTCTCGGCCTCGTTCTCGGCAATGCCCGTCCCGTCGTCGGCCACGTAGAACCCATCGGCCAGCGCGCCGACGGTCACGGTGACCGGGTCGGCCTCGGTCCCGCCACCGTGGGTAATCGCGTTGCTGAACAGGTTCTCCAGCAGCTCCACGGCGCGGTCGGGGTCGCAGTCGACGACCGGCGGGTCCGCCGTCGCGAGCCTGCCGACCTCGGTGGCGACGTTCGCCCAGGCCCGTTCGGCCAGCCGTCCGACGGGAACCGGTTCGGTCTCGCCGATGTCACGGCCCTGTCTGGCCAGCGTGAGGGTGTCGTCGATGAGCTCGGCCATCCGTTCGAGCGCGGCCTCGGCGTCGTCGATATGTGTCGTCACGTCTCCGTCGGCCGCCCGTGCCAGCTGGAGGTGGCCCGTGGCCACCTGGAGCGGGTTCCGGAGGTCGTGGCTCACGAGGCTGGCGAACTCGTCTAACCGCTCGTTCTGGCGTTCGAGTCGCCGCTGTCTGGCTTTCTGCTCGGTGATGTCCGCGATGATGGCGACGGTGCCGACGATGTCGCCGTCGGTGTTCCGTATCGGTGCCGCCGACACTCTGGTCGGTATCGTCCGCCCGTCCTTGCGCTGCAGTTCCGTCTCCCACCCCGTGAGGTGGTTCCCGTCCTGAATCTGTTCGTGCTGGGCGACGAGGTCCTCGTATCTGTCGTCGGGGACGATGGGGAGTTGCTCGCCGCGAACCCCCGCCGCCTGCCAGCCGAACAGCGACTCGGCGGCGGGGTTCCAGACGTCGACGATGCCGTCGGTGTCGTGGGCGATGATGGCGAGCGGCGAGGCCTCGACCAGCGTCTCCAGGCGCTCGGTCGTCTGTGCCAGTTCGGACTCGATGGCCTTCCGGCGGCTGATGTCCCTGATGATACCCACGCGGCCGGCGTCGCCATCGTCGAGTTCGACCGGGGCCAGATCCAGTTCACACGGCACCTCGGTCCCGGCCTCCGTCCGGACCGTCGCCTCGGTGTGGTCGGCGAACCCGCCGTCGGTGACCGTCGGCTCCGGCCCCAGAACGACCGATATCGGTTCACCCACGAGGGCCTCGCCGTCGTACCCCACCAGCGACGCGAACGGGTCGTTGTACCGGACGATTCGGTCGTCTTCGTCGAGGACGTACACCGGTTCGGTGACCGAGTCGAAGATGAGCTTGTACTGTTCGAGGCGCTGTTCCCGGCGTTTCCGGTCGGTGACGTCCCGCAGCACGACCAGGGTGCCGACCTCGTCGTCGAACCGGTCGGTAAAGGGCGTCGTCTCGACCTCCAGAAACCGCTCCTCGCCGTCGACTGTCACCGAGAGCTCCTCCCAGTCGCGGTGGCCCCCCTCGTCGCGCTGTAGCCCTTCCCACCCCTCGATGACCGAGCCGATGGGGCGCCCCACGAGGTCGCTGTCCGCGAGTAACGCCCGGGCCGCCGGGTTGACGTCGCTGACGTTGCCGTCGACGTCGAGTATCAGGGTGCCGTCACCCATGGTCTCGACGACGGTCGACTGGGCAGCCGGAACCGGGTCGAGTGTCTTGAACGTGTAGAGGCCGGCCGTCATCGCCACACCGGAGATACCCCAGGCGAAGATGGTCGCGTCTTCGGGCACCTGGAGGAAATACTGCTGGGTGAGCGCGACCGTCCACGGGGCCAGCGCCGCGACGAGCACCGCCGTGGCCTGTGTCCGATAGAGGTGACGCGACCGGACGAACAGCTGGATGAGGACGATGGTCCCGGCCAGCGCCGTGACGAGTATCGTCCCCATATGTATCAGGAACAGCGGCGTGAGCCCGGTCTCCGGGGCGCGAAGCAGCGAACCGGCCGTCCCGGTCGCAGGCGTCTGCAACAGCGTCACGCCCGGGAGCAGGAAGCCGACGGCGACCAGAAGCGGGTCGAGCGCCAGGACGCCGACGACGCGGCGGGTCAGCGACCGGTCGAAGTTCGCGTACTGGAGCGCGGCGTAGAGCCACGAGATAGCGACGACGCCCTGTGCGACGGTCGCGAGCTGCCGGGAGAGCAACTGCGTGGACAGCGTCGTCGCGGTGATGTCGCGGGCGTACGCGAACGCGCCCACTGCGAGCGCCACATGAAACAGCACCATCGGTGTGCCCCCGGGGCTGTCGCGTCTGCGCCACGCCAGCGCGACGAACAGCGCGGAGACGCCGCCGAGAAAGTAAAGCGAGAGAACGAACCGCTCGTACATTGATTCTATAGATGTGAGGTATTTTCCCCCTTTGTTCTATCGGTCTGCGCTGTACTGCCGTCAGGAACGCTCTGGCGGGTGGTGACAGTGTAACCGGTCGGGACACCCGTAGCAAGCGTCCGGTTCGTGAAATGTGCTAACAGAGAGCAGGTTCTCTGGGCGGCTGGCGCCCTCGGAAGCACTGGTCGGACCGCCAGCATATGCGGCGTCGGTATCCGGATCGCCCGACGCGTTTTTATCCGATTCGACCGGATGACAGCACGTGACTCCCACCGAGCAGACGACAGTCACTGTCAGGCGCGACGTTCCCTTCCACGAGGTCGACGGTGAGACGCTGCTGCTCGACGTGTACGAGGACACCGAGACGGCCGCGCCGAAACCGGCCGCCGTCCTCGTCCGCGGGGGCGGCTTCACCGTCGGCGACAAAGGGGAGTTCGCCCGCCACGCCATCGACCTCGCCGCCGACGGCTATCTCGTCGTCGAGCCGCAGTACCGGCTGGCGCCCGAGTGGACGTTTCCGGCGGCGCTGGTGGACGTGAAGGCGGCTATCGAGTGGTGCCGAACCGAGTGCGAACACGTGGACGCCCAGCGCGTCGGCGCCGTCGGCCACTCCGCCGGCGCGAATCTGGTTGTCCTGGCGGCGGCGACGGCCGACGACCCGGCGCTCGAACCCGACCAGTACCCCGGCGCCTCGTCGGCGCTGTCGGCGGTGGTGGGCTACAGCGGTATCTACGACTTCCGGATGGGGCTCGACGACCGCCGCGAGACGTATCTGGGCGGCTCCCCCGAGGAACTCCCGGCGGCCTACGACCTCGCCTCGCCGGTCGAGCAGGCCGATATGTCGATGCCGCCGACGCTGTTGTGCCACGGTGGGCACGACGGCGTCGTCGACCCGCAGCAGTCCGCGATACTGGCCGAGACGCTGGGTCCGCTGACCACGGTCGACCGTCGCGTCGTCGACGGTGGGCACGGGTTCCCGTTCGACGGCGCCCACTACGAGGCGACGTACGACACGACCCTCGAGTTTCTGAACGGGCATCTCGGCGCGGCACAGTCTCCGTCCGAGACGGGTCCCGGGCCGGGTACGGATACGTTCCGCTAGCGGTGCGGTCGCCGCGTCACTCGAACGCGCAAAGCGTGCTAGCTATATCCACGGCACGATCGGTCCGTAATGGTAGTTGAATTCGAGTTATGGTAGACACAGTTCGATGTGTGGGTTGGTGAGAGAACCCGCTCCGTCTACACCGGCGGCTCGTAGCCGGTGATGGCGCCGATGGCGACGGTCGCTATCAGGTAGACCGGTATCGCGAAGATGAGCGAGCGGCCGACCTTGTAGCCGATGAGGGAGCGATCGATGCCGTGGCGGAGCGCTATCGACAGCGCCGTCAGGATGACCGCGAGCGTGACGATGTAGATGCCGATGACGATACCGAGCAGGTCCGTCGGCAACGCGGAGCCGCCTTCGATGGCGCTGGCCCCTTCGCCGACCATCCCGCTGGACAGACCAACGGTGGCGCCGCCGACGAGCGGCCCGAAAAACGAGGCCGTGTTCGTGAGCGTCCCGGTGACCGCTGCGAGCTTGCGTTTGGTCCGGCGCTCGACCTCCCGTAGCTCCTCCAGGTGGTCGGCCATCGAGACGAGTGCCTGGCCGGCCGGCTGGCCCTCGTCGGCCGCGATAGCCAGTAGCGCCGCGGTCCCCTCCGTTCGGACGGACGGGATATCCTGTAGCGCCCCGTACTGTCCGAGGAACGCCTCTTCGACGGTTATCTTGAGTCGTTGCTGGATACCGGCGGCGTCGTCGAACACCTCGCCCGTCTCCCCGGGGACCCGTTGGCCCGCGTGGTCGATAGCTGACTCGACGGCCTCGTTCTCGGAGACCTGTCGACCGACGATGTACAGCGCGTCGACCAGATGTTCCTCGACGTCTTTGACGTACTCGCGGACCTCCTTGATCGGCCTGAAGTAGCCGACCAGCGTGAACCCGACACCGAGCCCGATGCCGGTCAGGGGGGCGAGATGGATGGCGCCGACGACGATGGCCAGCGCCGTGCCACACACGCCGGCGACTGCGCCGTAGACGAACGGCGGCCAGGTCCGGTCGGGGACGTCTGGATGGGAGCGCCTGACGTCCGGCGGCGGGAACGCGACCGGTCGTCTGACCAGCAGCCAGATACTGGCCGCGATGAGCATTAGTGGCAAGACGACGTTGTAGACGACCACGAAGAACCAGATGGAGACGGGGTAGCCCGCAAGCGACGCGGCCGGGACGAGCGCGACCAGCGCGAGTGGGAGCATGACGCCGAACGCGTACAGCGCGGTGGTCGGGGCACGGATGGCCGCGGTGAACTCCGCCATCTGGTCACGGGTGCCGTTGAGCACCGCCGACATCGCCCGGCCGAGGGTCCGGTCGCGCTCGGCCTCGGGCGCTTCCTGTGCGGCCGAGAGGAGGTGTGAGGACCGGCGCAGCGCCGGGAAGTCCTCCGCCCAGTCCTCGGCGAAGCTGATGAGGCCGGACTCGGGCGTCCCGACGGACCGGTCGATGTGTGACTCGAGGCTGGACGCGAGCGGACCGTCGCCGGTTTCGGCGGCGAAACGCACGGCGTTTTCCGTCGCTGGCTGGATATGCATCCGCAGGACGGCGCGACCGATGAGGTCTGGCGTCTCACCGAGTGCCCGTGTCCGTCGCAGCGCGGCCAGCAGATGCGGTGCCGTGTGGACCCCGTGCATAACCAGGAACGAAACGACCATACAGAGGACCAGCAACGGCAGCAGCGGGACCGGGAAGTAGAGCAGCGGCAGGGGGAGAAAAAAGGCGAGGAGACCGGCGACGTAGCCGGCCCGAACCAGCTGCTGGGGCGTGTACCCCGGCTCGATGAAGGTGATGGACTCGACGAGCTCGTCGCTCACGTCGACCTCCTCCGGATACATCTTCGCAAAGCCCACGACCAGACTTGCCATCGTTCCCATCGAGACTCACCCCTGTTTGTAGTCCGCATACGCCGGAGCGACTTCGCGTGGCCCCGTCACGCCGTCTTTCGCGAGGTCCTCGATGAACGCCTTCCGCTCGTTGATGTCGGCCCGGATATCCGCGTACTCCTCGGACGGGCCCGTCAGCCGGTGGATGAGTCGACTCTCACCCCGATCGATGCGGCCCGTCGGTCTCGCCTGGTCGCCCTCTATCTCGTACAGCGACTCGAAGTAGATACCGTCCTCCCTGACGATTACCTCCTCGATGGCCGAGAGCCGTCGCTTTCGCCCGTTGGGCGTCTTGTGGGCCTGGACAGTGACGACGAGGTCGGTCGCCCCGAACGACGAGGCCGGGACGTCCAGGTCCGAGACGACCCGCTCGAAGACGGAGTCGGCCCCGTCACCGTGGATGGTCCCGAGCACGGCGTTTGCGTTCGCACCGACGCGCATGGCCTCGTAGAGGACCTGGGCTTCCTCGCCCCGGATCTCCCCGACCACCAGCGCACCGTCACCGAGACGCAGCGCGGTCCGCAGCGCGTCCGCGGCCGAAATCTCCGGCCCGCTGCCGGCGCCGGTCCGCAGCGCCTGGACGTCACGGTCGACTGCCTGCAGCGGGTTCACCGGCAGTTCAGGGGTGTCCTCGATGATGACCGTCCGGGTGTCCGGGGAGAGCTCGTACAGCAAGGTCCCAAGCAGCGTCGTCTTGCCGGCGCCGCGCGTCCCGGCGATGAGCGCCGCCGCGTTGCGCTCGACCGCCACCGAGAGAAACGCGGCCGCCTCGGCCGGCATCGTCCCGTTGGCGACCAGTCCCGGCAGCGTGAACTTGTCGTCGGCCTGTTCGCGGAACGCGAAGGCGACGCCCTCGCTCACCGGGTCGGTGACCCCCGCGATACGGACACCGGTGCCGTTGTTCAGGTCGGCCTTGGCGTCGACGGTCGGATTCGCCCGCGAGAAGGCCCGCCCGCTGGTCCGCCGGATACGCGAGGCCAGCGCGCCCACGCCCTTCTCGGTGATGTAGACG
>Ga0306899_1000192_pt1 | contig 36042 bp, 39 predicted proteins | sample AntRauMFilla3764_FD_190407 | JGI IMG/M metagenome (GOLD analysis project Ga0306899, IMG submission 190407) | Saline lake microbial communities from Rauer Islands, Antarctica - Metagenome Filla 3 #764 (v2) (version 2) | ecosystem: Environmental > Aquatic > Non-marine Saline and Alkaline > Saline ... | reverse complement strand
CGGCTGATCCCGACGTCATCTACGTCGGTTACCGTCGTCGAGGCCATGCCATCGTCGAGAAGCAATCGGAGCAAGAACAGCTCACGCCAGAGCGGAGTCTCGAGCTGGCGGATCACAGTCCCTCGGGCTTCGAATGGGGATATGGTGGCAGCGGGCCGGCCCAACTCGCACTCGCCCTCCTCCTCGACTACACGGATGACGAAGCGTTCGCCCTCGATCACTACCAGGAATTCAAAACCGAGGTCGTGAGCCAGCTGGACTGCGCTGGGTCCAGTGAACGCTGGCGACTCACCGGGCGCGAGATCGACGCAGCCCTTCACGAAACATCCAGAGAGCCGGTCGCACCGTCAATCTGAATCCTAATCACCGAGAGTAACTCATGTCAGAACACACCCCACCATCTCGTGCAGATGACGAATCGACCAAAGCCAGTGAACAGTCGACACGAACGGAGTACGTCGAACGCAGTGACGTCGGCGTCTCCCTCACCGTGAAGCTTACTCGCGGGACTGGCACCCGCGATCAGGACAAAATCGTGGCCAAAGCGAAAGGCAAGACTATGGAAGACGCTCGCGAGGACATGGAGATTCTTCGGGAGTACATCCATGATCTCGCAGAGGACGCTCGTCAGATCCAACCCAAGGAAGAAGACGGGTAACGGAGAGGGCTGTTTTTTGTCGCCTCAGTAGTGGCGGAGGCGATCACCAGTGAGCAATCCAGATATTCAATCGGCTGACGCAAGCGAGCTTTCACCAGAACAACGGCTCGAGCCCCCGAATACGCGACTCATCAACGCAGGTATCGTGACGATCAACGATATGGAGACCCTTCAGGAGTGTGTTGCCTACGAGAACGCCCACCAGAATCGGCCACAGATTCTGCGACGCCTCAAGTCGAAAGCCGACGAGCTGCGTGAGGATGAGGAGTGAGCTCCGCTCTTAACCAACATTCCACGAGTTGAAGCGCACAGTGTTGGTTAATAGAGGGTATCCCGGTTTATTGAGCCCCTGAAGGGGCGCGGGGCGGCCAGCAGCGGCCTCGCGAGTTCATTCATGTCCCTCGATTTGAGTACAGACTCCAGCACGGCTAGCGACATCGCTGCCGCCAGACAAGCAGACCAGATAGCGTTCCTTCATCGAGTGCCGTTCACCCTGGATGCCTATAAGCTCGGTTTCCTTCCGGGCTTTCGGGAGGACTGTGGATATCAAGAGACGCAGTATCAGAACCTCAGCATCCCCGTTGGAATGCTCGACAACGACTTCCGGAATCCCGATCTGGAGCGGTTCGTCGACCGCTTCTTCGAGTACGAACCAGAGGTCGGGGTCATCGGCGACGTCGACGAAATCGACGACGTCGACGCCCACGTCGCTGCTGCTCGTGAGATCCAAGCGAGCTATCCCGAGGCCGAGCTCATCGTCGTTCCGAAGTCGCGGGCGGTGATCGACGCGATACCCGAGACCCTCGTCCTCGGGTATTCACGGGGATACGCCGACCGCCTGGCCCACGAGTTCTCCGACCCTGCCGATTGGAGAGGGCGGCGCGTCCACATCCTCGGCGGGAGTCCGCCCAAGCAGCTCGACGCCATTCGACAGTTAACCAGACCGACACTCACCGACGAGCCACCAGCCGACATCGTGGGCGTCGACTGGAACGGACTCCATCGCGGCGCGCAGTTCGGCGAGTTCTGGACGGCCGACGGCTGGGACGACAGCGGTCGCGACGCCGACCACGTCACCGTGCGAAAGACGGTGCGCCACAGCCTCGCTCGCGTCCGTGAGTTTTGGAGGACCCACGGAATCTGGCCCGAAACGACACCGCAAGACGAGGGCCTCGACATCGAGTACGAAGGGCCGAGTCCTGCCGATCTCGAACACGCCGCCTGTACTGAGTGCGGGACGAACGTCTGGCGAACTCGCCGCGGCCCGTACGTCGCCGAATACGATACTGGCGCAATCTGTGGATACTGCAGCTACGAGTGCTACTTCAGCCACCGTCACCGGAACAACCTGGAGGAGATCGCCGGCGATCAGAGCGTCTACCTCCCGCCGGCGTGACTTCGCGACCTGTTTTTCGTGCCCCAGAGAGGGCGAGGGCTCCATCAAGAGTCCTCAGAGGTGATTCCAGTGAGTCAACAACAGAGTCCCGACAACGTCTCGATCGACGAGATCCCGGTCGATATCGACACCACGCAATCAGCGGAGGTCGAACCTGTCGATATCCCCGACGAAATCGAATCCATCACCCGTGGGCTCGCCGGTGAGCAGCCGCCGACGAATCCGCTGGTCGTGCTGAAAGCGGCCCGGTGGTGGTACATTCACGGCAAGGGCGGCACGGATCCCGCCTTTCGATGGGCTATCGAGTGGGCGCGGCACCTCGCGACCGACACGCCCAGCGACGTTGAGCGCTTCGACGAGTTCCTCGAGTACCTCGTCACGGTCGGCTTCGCTGACGAACCCCACGAACTCCGGTAACCGCGAGAGCGGTTTTTTGTGCGCCCCAGAGGGGGTGCGGCGCGTCCTGAACAGACGCAGTCGCCGTGAACTTGATTCGGTGAACACAATGGCTACGACTAGTACCTCGTCGGTCTCCTTCGAGGAGACCGACACGCGAGACGACGAGATGAACAGTACGATCGAACAGTGGATCGACGAGCTCGTCGCCGGCGTCGACGACGCGCAGGCCAGCGAAGAGTTCCAGGAGTGGCTCGACGTCCAGAGTCGCTTCCACGACTACTCCTACCGGAATACGCTCCTCATCAAGCGCCAGTATCCAGAAGCGAGCCGGGTGGCGGGCTACCGGACGTGGCAGGAGGAGTTCGACCGCCACGTCACGGAGGGCGAGTCGGCCATCTGGATCTGGGCACCGATCATCACGAAACAGTGCCCGGAGTGCGAGAACTCGCCGAGCTACCACGAGAACAGTGACTGTGACTACGACGAGACACCGCCTGAAGAGTGGTCGAAGGGACTCGTTGGATTCAGACCCGCATCGGTGTTTGACATCTCCCAGACCGACGGTGAGCCGCTCCCCGACCTCGACACAGAGGCGACCGGGGACGCCGGCGACCTTGTTAGCCAATTGACCGACGCTGCTGACGAGATCGGCGTGACGGTGCGGATCGTTCCAGCCGAGGAGTGGACGCACGGGGAGGCGAAGGGTATCTGCGAGCAGCTGAGCCTCGTCGACGTCCAGCCGCTCGTCGAGGTGCGCGATCGGGAGAACGAGGCCGACCTCGCGCGGACGCTGATCCACGAGTACGCCCACGCCTTGCTCCACTTCGACGTCGACGACGACACCGAGCGGTCGAAACGCGAAGTCGAGGCCGAAGCCGTCGCGTACGTCGTCGGGCGCTACTGCGGACTCGACACCAGTGGGTCGGCATTCTACCTCGCAGCCTGGGAGTCGGACGATCCCGAGGTCGTTCGCGAGCGGCTTGGACGGATCAGTCGGACGGCAGAGGAACTCATCGACGTGCTCGAAGAGCCACCTGCTCGCTAAACTGGTTAACCAACAGATTGCTGGGATCTCCCTCTTTCGTTGGTTAAGTTTTCTGCGCCCGCAGAGGGGCGAAGGCGCATTCTCACCTCCGTCGAGAGCGTCTTAATTTCTGTCAAGGGCGTATTCCACGGGGCGCAGAAAACTACAGACAGCGGTGAGGACAGCCTAGGTACCGACACATCGTCGTTAGTGACCACAGCTGCGTGATGGCCACTCACGACTCACAGTCAGGCACCCGCCTCGGAGAAGTACTTCCACTCTGCTTGCCCGAACTATAAGCCACAGAGTCTCTAATTTTGAAGAGAGGGAGCAAAGCTGGGTCAGTCTCACCGACCGGACCAGCTCTAAAGCAGTGTCACACGCTCCCTCTCTCCCTCGAAGTAGCCCGTGAACTCGTGAGAATGACACCTGATGACCCAGAGACAGTCCGTGGCGACTGCTCGTTCTGCGGCGAGACAGTCACGGGTAGGCACGCAATCATCCACTATGAGACTGCTGGCGGTGACCCGTGCGTGTGGGCCGAATGTCCAAGCTGTGGCGAGATCGTTGACCCCACCAATGCTCAGTAAACAGTTCATTCAACAGATCGTCAGGCTTGACTCGTCATCGACAGCGCACCACGAGTGCCGTCACTGTGGATACAGCGTGGAGAAGGACGTCGCTGAATGTCCACAGTGTGGCTCTCACGAGATTGCGGCCTACGACCTGGAGTAATTGCTGAAGGGCTCACAGTTGGTGGAAGGAGTCCAATACCTTATGTAGCATCTGAGGGCTAAAGTGGCTCCAATTGTTACATAAGGCATGGAGCAGCCGTCACCACCCACCTCGCTCCCGAAGTATCTCGCGGAAGGGCTCCCAAAGCAGGATACAGAGACACTCTACGAGATACAGAGCTACGTTGAGTCACTCATCGAGTATCGCGACCAGTCAGTTGACGCCGACGAACTGCCCGAGGCTGCCGAGCCCGTCGACGAGCCCGATAGCGGGGACAACGGAACCGTCGTCAAAGAGAAAGTCACCTGTGGCGACGACAGTTGCAAGTGCGCCAGCGGAGATCCCGCGGATATACACGGCCCGTATCTCTATCGCTATTATCGTGAAAATGGGACGATGAAATCGGAGTACATCGGGAAACCAAGAAGTGAGTAGCGGTGAGTCGGTCGACGTAACGAGGAGAACACGCCACGGTCGACGTCGACTAACGAGCATCTCGGGGAGAGATACGCTTTTCACTGTACGCACACCTAGATAACGGTATACGATGAACTGGGACAGTGAGCGAGAGATGGCGAAAGACGTCGAGGAGAACGAGGAACTGTACGAGGCGCTCGCAGACAACGACACCGACGACGACGAGTAATCAGCGATACTCTTCAGGAAGGACCTCGCCGAAGAACTGAAGCCAGACGCGATACAGTTCGTCTTTTTCATACAACCCGTCGAGATGGATGGGAGGTATCTCTCTTCGAACGTCGTGTGACTCAGCCCGTACCCGTTTGACCCGCTCCGTCGACCATTCTCCCGGTTCCATCCCGTTGTCACGGAGCAGCTTTCGCAATGTAACGATCGCAGTACGGTGGTTCGCATCCGGGAAGAAGTGTTTCCCTACGAGCGCGTGTATCCAGAGCGCGCACTGTTCGGGAAGCGGCCGATCAGTTGGGAACTCCTCGAGAACCCGTTCGAGATCGCCGTTTCTCACTCGCCAGATCTCCTTTCGCTGTTCAAGGAACGACTCGTCGTGTGGATTGTCGTAGTGATGGCCGTCTGCTCTCAGAAATTGCGTATTCCGGAATTTGAAGTTCTCCGGCTCGATCGACGAAAGATCCGTGATACGAGGGGCTGGATCCGTCGAGTCTGTCATTCGTTACACACCCCAACTCATTCGATCTACATTACTTGTGGGGGGGACATGCGTATCCGGTTCCTCATCAGCTATCTAGCCTCGCAGAAAACTGCGTTCAATAGTCGGAGATATCCGACTGAAGCAGATTGTTATCGTCGGCTGTCGACTGGATGATGTTCGCGAGCTCTTCAAAACGTGTCGTTTCGACGGGACATCAAGCTCGTATTCGTGATACCGACCAGCTGAGAGCCCCTCGTTCCGTTCATAGAGGTTGATCAGTCCGAGCATATTCATATCCGAGAGGTGGTCACGGACACGACGTTCACTCACGCTATCAGCGTCGAGACGGCCGCAGATCTTCACGTATCGCTCGTAGAGATCACGGGATAGAACAGGATCTCGTACACACCCCCAATTGTAAGTGTTCTACCGAGCGCCGACCCCCATATTGTAAGAGTTCACGGTCGCTACACACCCCCAATTGTAAGTGTTTGACTGGTGGTCCGCTCTCCAGATTGTAAGTGTATCTGGTGCTTACAGACCGAGCTTTGTCTGAATATCGCTACGTGTGTCAACCTCATACGTGTCTAGGAACTCCTCGGCGCTGTCACCGAAGAGATTTTCGAAGCGGTCCATATTGTAGAGCGTCTCGATGACAACTCGTGGCTCATCCACAATCGAATAAATATACGACCGCCCGCCACGACGACCGAGATTCACTTCTTCCGTTTCGAGAAGCCCAAACATATCAAGCGTGTCTAGATGATCCCGCACACGGGATTCAGAAAGCACATCGATATCGAGGCGATCGCAGAGATCCTTATAGAACGAATAGATGGTTTTGACTTTGGCGTCCGTACTCTGGTCGACATCAAGAAACGTCGTTGCAACCAACACAGTTTGCATTTGGACAGTCAGGCGATTGGTAACGATCCGCTCAGTATTCGCCCGGTCTACTTGCGAGCGGGCGATCCGAACGTGTTCTTCAACAACATGGTCAGCGTCCTCGTGACGAGCTATGTCGCCAGCAGTTTCCAAAAGATCAAGTCCCATTCGTGCATCACCCGTGTCTTGGGCGGTGAAAGCTGCGCACAAGGGAACAACGTCGTCACTAAGCACGTTCTCGTAGAAAACTAAATCTGCGTAGTAGTTCAAGATCGTTCGGAGTTCATTTGCGTCATACGGCGAGAACTGAATCTCTCGTTCGGTTAGTGTGGATTTGACCCGGGGCGAAAGGCTCTCACGGAATTTGAAATTATTACTAATGCCGATAATGCCTACCTTTGCGTGCTCAAGTTCGCCCATCGCATTCGCTCGAGGGAATTCATAGAGGAGCTCCTCATCTTCGCCGAGCTTGTCGATCTCGTCGAGGACAACAAGAATACTCCCCCCAAGTTCGTCGAGCGCGGTATAGATACGATCCCAGAGTGTATCTGGGTGATGACCTTGCTTGAACGTCTTTTCTGAGTAGAGTTCGTTGGCGAGGTGGGTGATGACTTTGTAGGTCGTATCTCGCTTATTACAGTTGATGCTAAAGACAGTAAGGTTCACCCCGGCCTCTATGGCGTCAGCCTCAAGATACTCAGTTACCTTATGAGTCGTTGCAGTTTTCCCGACGCCTGTCTGGCCGTAAATAAACACGTTAGGCGGCCCAAAGCCATCAAGTACGTCTTGTAAAGCCGCAGCAAACGTCTTGATCTCCTCGTCCCGTTCAAGGATCTCTTCAGGATGATATGCCTCTTCAAAGGGCTCCTTCGTCTGAAAGATATCGTTTGCACCCTTGAATGGCGAGTCCATATCACGTCGTGTTAGGCAACGTACTTGAAACCCCACCTTGTAAGTGTTGTAAGTGTTGTATCTGTTCCTATCTGTCTTCAACACCCCCACCCCGGATTGTAAGTGTTCCATGAGTCAAAACGGTAGGACCGGTTCTGCACGAATGTCAACCCACTGTCTTGTTGTCGGAACTACTTCTATCTGTATTATATTATATATGGTTATGGGTAGAGGTAGTATAGCAGGGTATAGTTAAAGCTAGAAATTTCACATAACTCGGCTCTTAAGCGTGTGTTTACACTTACAATTAGGGGTGTGTATATGGAGCTATTCACCCGGCTTTTATATAATACATCTCTGGGCAGTATGTCCCCCAGGGACCCTAACAGTCGTGAGAACACTTACAATCCGGGGTGGGTGGGGTCACACTTCGAGAGTAGTGTGAAGCAGACAAACCGTTGTAGGTGTGCGACCATTCGTGTCTAGTGTGTAGCTCCACAGAGAATGTTAATGCGGCACGGGATATCATTTCTCGTGGTCTGGTCGTCAACCCCATCGCTTGCGTTCCAAGAGTGTACGCATTGTAAGCGGTCAAATGTAAAGGGCTAATGGCGTGAAACCAGCTGATAGAGCTACTCATTTTTATGTATCCTGTATGATACTAGGTAGTCAGCGTTCGATACTCCCGATCCAATAGCGTACGCTATGGAAATTCGTAGCCACAGTTCGGACAGAAGGTTTCGTCGCCATCCAGCAGAGAGAGACACTCAACGCAGAGACGGTTGCTTGGATCGGTGGCAATATCCTCTAGGAAGTCCATCGCAGTCTGTGACGCAGCCCCTGGCCGATAGCCGTCAGCGTAGCCCGGCAGTGTTGAGGCCCATTGGACAGTTCCCTCATCATCGACTACCGCAACGTTTCCAGCGATATCGAGTTTCCTGTAGCGTTTGAACGCCTCTGACGGTGTCTGGTCGATAGTTTGGTTCAGAGCACGGTTGCGTTTAAGATCGCGCTCGTAGACCTCTTCGGGCGTCGAGTATCGTATTTCGCCTGGGAAGTCCGTGATCGGCCCGTGCTGCTCGTCGATCCGGTCGATCTCGACAGCGATGCCGTGCGTATCATACAGCGTTCGGAAGAGCCGTAGCGTATGGTCGTGCCATTCTCGGACGTCCGAATCAGCGTAGTAGCGGAGAATCATGTGTCCTGCTCAGTGTTTTCTGCGGCTGCGATGCGGTCCGAGAGGCTTTGGGCGAGCCACTCGTTGGCGAGTTCGCTCGCATAATCAACCATCTGTTGATGGCTCATCCCCTCGGTTTCGAATGATTTGTAAACGTGCCATTGTTCCGCGCCTGGATCAAAGACAATCACATGTGTCTTCGCTTCCATATCCAGCAGGAACGCTTCGATCGTGCCAGGGGATGATCCCGGAAAACCCATAGCTCCGCGAATTTTTGGGTTGTCGTTTTCGCCAATCTGCTTCACGATGTCGTCGGTAATGGGTTGGCTCGGAAGCGACGAGAGAAACGAAGGTGAGGTTTTTGGACCATCGATCATATGCGACGATTCGTGGAGAAATATCTTGAATCCGTGGACTCAATCGTATCTTCGTGTCTTATCTCCGTCGTCGAAACCGAGAAGTGACTTTCACCCTCTGATGACGAATTGATCGATAATCTCTGTGAGCAACCTCAGACATTTAGCATCCGACTGTCTCAGTACGAATATGTCGTTTCGGGTCAGCTGGCACAATCTCCTTGAGCGGTTGGATGAGCTCCCGGAAGGAGCCACGTTCCGAACCCCACTCTCGAACGACCGGTTTCAGATCACTGGCGTCCAGGAACACCGTGTCATCATCAGGTTCACAGACAGCGGTGAGTCGCGACCTCTTCTAAAAGATCAGTTCGAGACGCTATATCGGCGGGTCTCTGACTCTCACGACGGATTTGACCTCGACCGACTCCCACCCGATGCGGATCCATACCCGACGGTGTTGAGTCTCCATCCACGATTCGAGGTGAACGACGACCGAGGTGTGATTATCGAGACCGAAGAGCCAACCACCTCACTGTTACTTGATGAGGACCCTTCCTCTGTGCCTGATCCTGCTCTCGACGAACGAGCGGTGCCAGATCTCGACGTCTACGCGGATGCGCTCTTGCTTGTCGACGCGCTTGAACGCCACGAGGTGGAGGCGCTCGAAGATGTCGAGACAGGGACGCTCATCGACCTGTATACCTTGCTCTCGGATGTCCAACGGGATGCCGACGATCTCCGCAAGGAAATTGCTGACACGCTCTTAGACCGACTCCATCACGACCGCCCTGTCTCGGGATCATACGGCTCGGTCCAGCGGACTGCTCGGACGAATCGCTCGCTCAAAGATGACGACGAAGTGCTGGACACGCTCCAATCAGCTGGGATCGACCGTGACCGGGTGGTGAGCGTTGACCGCGGGAAAGTTGACGATGCCCTCGAGGTGACTGATGTTGCTGAAAGCGATGTCTACGAGACTGAAGAAACCGAGTACGTTCGGAAAGCCGAGGTGGACGAAGATCGAAAGGAGACACGGCTCCAGGGCCTCAAAGACCAGCTCGCGGCGAGCGATTCCGACGGCGTCGACCAGCTTCGCGATGAAGTCGAAGAGCTCGAATTGCGGATCGAGGAACTGACTGAGTTCAAGTCTGGACAGTCGTATCACACGCCATCGAGATCGGACCGGTGAGCTGGTCCAGTGACGTGACGATGGGGGACACGTTACGGTTGACGTCGGCCCTGACGTGGGTGTTCCCGCTACCGACCAAGAGTATCAACCCAGTTGGACGACCAGTTTTCTCACGTACTGCTCACAATCGTCTGCTGAACTCTACTTGATATCACAGTGAACGGATTCGAGTCTGAAAGAAAGATCTAAGCCATATACAGAATGGAAAATGGGATATGGCGCAGTTGTCTGCGTATTCCAAGGATCTGTACGAGCTGGTCGCCGCGCTCGACGACCGTGGAGTCCTCCGACCCGGTGAACGCGAAGCATGGGAGGAAGGAATCGACGATGCCGACGAGATAAGCGAGCTGAGAACAATCGAGGAAGCGCTCCACAAAGCGATGCTTGATCGCGAGGGTGTCAACGAGGTCGTCAGCAAGCACACAGCAGAGCGGACGCAGGCGTTTGTCTAACGGTCAACGCGAGTACCTCGAGGCTCTCCAGCACAGATGGTTTATCCGTCTGATGTGAGAATCGATGGTATGGGTGACCCGGATTCTCCAACCGTCTCGGTATCTCTCTCTGGTCCCACGGATATTCCAGCAGTTCTGAATCGGGCTAGCATCGATTACGTTAGTGTCCATGATCGCCGAGTCCTTGCTATCTATCAGACGGCGATTTTCAATGTGACAACAGATCCGGCTCAGATATCGAACGCACAAACACTCACGATCGAATGCTGGGAGACGCCGATACAATCCCACGCTGATGACCGGTCGAAACAAGAGCTTGTTCAAGACTTCACTGACGTATTTGACTCTGTTGAGGGCAATTGAGAGCATCACCTCGATAGCTCGACCCGATTAGCGCAATAATCCGGAGCATAGAAGACTACTAGCCAAGAGCAATAGAGTTGATGTCGACACGCCTCAATTGCGTCCGACAGTGGATCACTCGATCAAGCTAGCCGACTACCCAGACCACTCATTACCTCTAGCGATTGTTGACTACTATTCGCTTTTAGTTGGGTTCAGATCAATATAGTGGACGTCCGTTATATTATAAACCTGCAAAACGTGGGTGAATGTAATGACATATGAAAATCTTGATGGCGAACTGGTGAACGCTCTGCTCGGAGACGGTCGCGCCAGTCTCCGAAGTCTGGGGGAGGAACTCGACGTTTCTGTAACGACTGTCTCTAATCATCTTCGTGATCTCGAGGACGAAGGCGCAGTGCGAGGATACACACCAATCGTCGATTACAACAAGTTGGGTTATGACGTAACGGCCGTCCTTCAGCTCAAAGTCGAGGGGCACGCACTCCCGGAGGTTACTGAGAAACTTCGGCAAAAAGACCAGATAGTGAGCGTGTATGAAGTCACCGGCGATGCTGACATCATCGCAGTCGGGAAATTCACCGACACCGATGATATGAACGATCAGATCAAATCCATCCTCACTGACGCGGACATACGGGAGTCGAACACGAATGTCGTACTAAATGCGGTCACTGAAAACGAACAGTTCGAACTCGACGTCGAAGAGTAACGGGCCATCCGCCTTTGGCTACAGGTGAATGATCTCCCTGTGCGACCGACTGGTCACCATGTCGACTTTGGGGGCTTCTATCTGAGGAAACTCAGCCTGTAGCGGTGGCCGTCGCTGTGTCGGTGCCGAAGCTGATGCGGGATGGACATCGGGATTCTGCTAGGACACGACACGCTGTACAGAGGCGGTTACAGTCCTAGTCCACATTATTAGGTGCGTCTCAACAAGACCAAATTTCTCTATTGACGCTGGCGCACTTGCCCCAGCGGCCACATATTTTGGACGGTCGAACCACATATCGAGATAGGGGCCGCAAACCCGAAACATGGCACTACGGCCGATCGCCCGGTTGGAGTACGATCGAGGGTATCATAGAACTCTTGCCACAGTTTATTTCTTGGTATTGAAACTGAATTAGCCGTGAGAACTTGGCTGCGAACTACACGAGAAGGGCTACAAGAGCAATTATAGCAATAACCAAGCCACCAACCGATTCTTGATAATTCCGTTGGTACACGCTATAGGCGGATAGGACGAGCGACCCCACGGCGGCGGCAATAAGGAGAATTTGCGTTAGTATAGCCATACCCACAGATGGCCCGTTGGGCCGTATATCTCCTTCCCAGAGCGTAGACTCGGATTATGAAATCCATCCTCTGTACTGAGCGATTCGTGAGGCCCCTGTATTGACCGATCCGACCAACTGGTTTTCTACAGAGGTTCTGTGCGAGATGAGCGCACTATATCCAGCACACCAATTCTGTACCATCTGCGATGGATTTCAATAGAGCCACTGCCGTTTTATCATCCTCAGTACGGGTCAGCCGATTTCAACTCCACCGAGAAGGTACTCCTTTTCTTAATTCTCAAAAAGGTGCGTCTTTTATATACTCGATGGTGCATAACGAGAAGTACAAAAACTGTCGCGATCTACAGCCGCGTCTCGATGAGTGACCAAGACGCCAGCCGTCAACTCCACGAGCTCCGAGACTTCGCCGAGCGGGAGTACCCCTGCGCTGAGATCGTAGAGTTTATCGACATCATCTCAGGTACGGCGACCAACGAAGCCGAAAACTACCAGACACTTCGCTCGGAAGTCGCGGATAACGTGCTATTCGCCGAAGCCAGCGATCGGCTGGCGGCCGCGTCGGTCGAATCCTGAACGCACGGATGGGACGGTTTCGTCCGCCGTTTCCGGCTACCGGGTCGTCGTAGCCTCCTTGCAGTGGTCGCCTCGACGGGTCGAGGGCTACTCGAGAAGGCGTCCTGCGACGATAGCAGTTTGCTGGCTAAAGTAGAGTTCGTCGTCGCGCCAGAACGGACGAGTCCCGCTCAGGTCTTCTTCGACGTCCTCTCGGAGCATCTCTCTGGCTTCCGTGGCCTGTGGTTCGGGCGTTTCAGCGGTGGACAACCAGTCTTCGACGTTCTGTACCACTTCATCTGTTTCGAGATGATCGATTTCCACGCCGTGTTCAGTGACTACAGTGATCAGTTCACTGATTGGGAGGGCGTGAACATGGGAGGGATCGCGGAGCCGCTCGAACGTGTTTTGATACTCATCCCGGTCGGGGTGCTCGCTAACGACGAGGTCCCCGATTGCGACAGTTCCGTTCGGTCGACAGACGCGTGCCATCTCCCGAACGATCCGACCGGGGCGTTCGACGTGATGGAGCGCCAACCGGCAAACCACGACGTCGAACGAGTCGGGCGGACACGGGATGTCCTCGGCGTCACTTCTGACGAAGTCGACGTTCTCTGTCTCCCGTTTTCGCTGCGTCTTTCGTGCGATTTCGAGCGGCGCTCTCGTCAGATCTACTCCGACCACCGACTTACAGCGATCGGCGAAGCCGAACGCCACGTGACCGGGGCCGGTAGCGACCTCGAGTACGCGGTCGCTCGAGTCGACGTCGCGCCACGCCCCGGTCGGCTCCCACGACGTATGGTACGAGTCACAGAACCAACACCGCAGGTTACACCCAGACGTCCGCACAAACACGGAGGGCACACCAGCAAGCGTTCCCTCGCCCTGCAGCGAGTAGAACACCTCGTTGATCGGGAGCCCCTCACCAGCCGCGTCAACATCCGTTGCGGGCTCCTCGACATCGCTAGCGACCGGCATCAGTACGATGCACAGAGCTCGCCGGTTTCGCTCACCGACACCGATACGTCCGAGACGGTGTCCGGGAACGCGTCGAGCATTCGCTGTTCGAGGAGGACGCTCATCACCTCTGCCGTCGGTGGATGATCGAGGACGACGAGGGCATCGCTGTCGCCCGACGCTTCGAACGCGTCGACGAGCGGATCGCCTTCTTCGACGAGGAACCGGTGGTCCCACGCGTCGATGACGTCCGTGACGTCGCCTTTGTCGACGACCCACCCCTCCTCGGTGAGTTGGCCGGTCACTTCGACGGTGATCTCGTAGTTGTGCCCGTGTGGCCGTGAGCACTTCCCCTCGTGATGGAGGATTCGGTGGCCCGAGCTGATCCGAATCGGGTTGCCTGCTCCAATTTGGAGTGTTCGTTGGCCTGCTTCGGCCAGGTCTACTATCGTAGAATCATCTCTTGATATGCTTTGAGACATATCCGAAGAATATAGGGCGAGGATATAAGCATTGAGTTTCATCGGCTCTGTCGGATCCTACTCCTTCAGACCGGTTCGCAAGCAGAACAGTCGCTCAGCAACGAAGCCATATTGACCACCGAGTGTTCCACCAATTCAAAGAGGAGTTCCGATAGCCGTGCGAGATACAACGCGCGTATACAGCAACAAACGACAAGTCAATTCACGCGATACCATCGTTGAGGCGTTCGATTTCGGCCATAGACACTCTGCAGTCGAGCGCCTCGTCCTCTAACTTAACGCGACCGCGTCCAGCTGGCGAACATTGATACTCCAAACAGAATCACGAGTGCGACGGTCCATGCTGTCCACCCGAGCCAGAACGTCCAGTTGCGGGTGCCGTGGGGCCAGAACCGGCCTGACTGGCTCCGGATACGAACGAGAAGCCCACCGAGTAGTATCCCTCTGGACAGGAGTCCAAGCCCGAACAGCACTGTCGTAGTGACTGACATGGCTGAGATTGTGGGTTACGCAGGTACTGAGAGGTCGACGTTCCCCAGTCTGCGAGCGTTGATCGCGACGATGATCGTCGACAGCGACATGAACACGGCGCCGATCGCCGGCGACAGGAGGATGCCGATGGGAGCGAGGATTCCCGCCGCAAGCGGGAGCGCGAACACGTTGTAGCCGGTCGCCCAGACGAGGTTCTCCTGCATCTTCCGGTAGCTCGCCTTCGACAGTCGGATGAGCCGCACCACGTCCAGCGGGTTATTGTCGACGAGGATGATATCCCCCGACTCGATGGCGACATCGGTCCCCGAGCCGATGGCGATACCGACGTCTGCTCTCGTGAGCGCCGGTGCGTCGTTGACGCCGTCGCCGACCATCGCGACGAATTTTCCTTCGGACTGGAGTTGTTCGACCTTCGTGTCCTTCTCCTCGGGCAGGACCTCCGCGAAGTACTGGTCAATACCGAGTTCCTCTGAGACAGCCCTCGCGACATCCTCGGAGTCGCCGGTCAGCATCGCCACCTCGATGTCCATCGCGTGTAGCGCCTCGATAGCCTGCCGACTTTCGTCCCGGATAACGTCCGCGAGCGCGAATGCTGCGACGACTTCGGATTCGTCGTGAACCAGATAGATGACCGTCTCTGCGTTCGAACCGGCTTCCTCAGCGAAGGCAGCGATGCCGTCGGATCGTTCGATACCGAGTTTCTCAATCAGGTTCGGTCCACCGATATGAACCGTCTCACCGTCCACGGTGGCTCTGACGCCGAGACCGCGAAAGTTCTCGAAGTTCGAAACGCTCGCTCGCTGGACGTCTCGTTCCTCGGCGGCGTCCCGGATGGCGCGAGCGATCATGTGTTCGGAGTCACCCTCGACACCAGCGGCGACTTCGAACGCTCGCTCCTCACTCCAGTCGTCTGCCGTCTCGACGCCGACGACACCCTGCTCGCCCTTCGTGAGCGTCCCGGTCTTGTCGAATATCACCGTATCGAGGTTCCGGGCTTCCTCCATGGCAATCCGGTCGCGGATGAGCATCCCGTTCTGGGCAGCCGTCGAGGTGTTGATCGCGACCACGAGCGGAACTGCGAGTCCGAGCGCGTGCGGGCACGCGATGACGAGAACTGTGACTACGCGTTCGAGAACACCGATGTTGAACCCCGTGGCGACGACCCACGCGACGGCCGTAATCGCCGCGACGCCGAGTGCCACGTAGAACAGCCAGCCAGCTGCGCGGTCTGCGAGCAACTGGGTTCGAGATTTCGATTTCTGGGCTTCATCAACGAGCCGCATGATGCCCGCCAACGTCGTCTCCTCGCCCGTCTTCGTGATTTTGATGCGGAGACTTCCGTCTTGGTTGACCGTCCCGGCGACGACCTCCACTCCGGGCGCTTTGTCAACGGGACGGGACTCGCCCGTGATCATCGACTCGTCGACGGACGACTCGCCTTCGACGACTTCGCCGTCGGCAGGCACGCTCGTGCCCGGACGGACGAGTACGACATCGTTTTCGCCGAGTTCGGAAACGGGTACTTCCTCGGTATCCCCGCTCTCGGTGATACGCTCGGCGGTGTCAGGCATGAGTTTCGCCAGTTCGTCGAGCGCGCCGGAGGCCTGTCGGACCGACCGCATCTCCATCCAGTGGCCCAAGAGCATGATGTCGATCAGCGTAACGAGTTCCCAGAAGAACGGCGTCGTCCCCTCGAGGAACAAACTGCCGATGGAGTAGACGAACGAGACGGTGATCGCCAGCGAGATGAGCATCATCATCCCCGGCTCGCGGTTCTCGAGTTCCGTCCGGGCCATCGAGAGGAACGGCACGCCACCGTACGCGAAGATGATCACCGAAAGAACCGGCGTGATCCAGACGCTTCCGGGGAACGTCGGCGCTGTGTAGCCGAAGACATCCTGAATGAACTCGCTGAAGAAGATGACTGGCACCGAGAGCGCGAGCGATACCCAGAACCGCCGCCGGAACATCCGCTCGTGACCCGAGTGATCGGTGTGGGCCCCGTGATCTTCGTGCTCTCCCTCGTGAACGTCCGCGCCGTGGTCGTGGTCGTGTTCGTCCCCCCCAGTATGGGCGTGGGTAGCCTCGGCGTGGCTGTGTCCGGACTCGACTTCGTGATCGTGGTGTGAGTGTTCGTCGGTGCCTCCGGGTTCCGTGGTGGTCTCGTCCGTCCGGTCGTGGTTCGCGTGCTCGGAGGAGTGGGGAGGCTCCGTGGCGGATGAGGAATCTGGCGCTCGCCTCCCTCCATTTGCTTCTAACTGGCAGATACGGCAGCAGTAGACGGGCCCCCCGGAATCAGTTTCCGACGAAGAGTCCCGGATACGCTCGTGGTCTGGATGCTTGCTCATAGATTGTGTGTTGGTACCGCACCTCATTATTCTATTCGGAGCCTGATACTGTGCGGGACGATCAGGGCAAGCGGACTCGGAAGAGAACGACGGGGCGGTCGTCCGCGAACGTTCTGGGTGCTCTCAGGCGTGGGCGGTGTATCCAGCCTCTTCGACGATCTGTTCACAATGGCTGCAGGTCATTCCCTCGACGCTGATCGTGTGACTCATGCCAGTGAGAGATACGGACGGCTCCTCTTTGTCGTTTGCTGCTTCGATACTGCTGTTCGAACGGCCATGAAACGACGTATTCCAAAGTGTCTTCTGGAGAATAGTATCGCATCTTGCGTCCTTTTCTGCCAGTATGCGGGACTTGGACGAAACAGACATGGAGATTCTCTCGCTGTTAGCCGAGAACGCCCGTCGCTCGTTCAGCGCGATCGGCGAGGAAGTCGGCCTCTCGGGACCAGCCGTCTCAGATCGCGTCACACGGCTCCAAGAGACGGAATCATCAACCACTTCACTATCAATGTCGACCGTAGCCGACTCAGAGCTGGTGTGCCGATACTCGTCAAGCTAGATCTCCCGTCCGAGTCGTTCGATGCGGTACGCGAGCGGGTCAGAAACGACGACGCCGTCGAGTTCGCACTCACGTGTGCCGAGTGCAGCAATACTGTGGATTCTGAGGGGGAAACGAGTCGTGTCGGCGGAGAGCTCTATCATTTCTGTTGTCCATCGTGTCAGAGTCGATTCGAAGAGCGACATCAGCGTCTCGAAGAAGGCATGTAACGCTGACTTCGGTTTGGAATCGAAAGTAAACGCTGTTGATTACCCCCACTATCCAAGTAGAAACTCATCTAATGGAGTAGCCCCTATAGTACGATATGGAAACACGCACAGCACATCTCGACGTCACGGGGATGACTTGTGCCAACTGCTCGGGGACAGTTGGCGACGCCTTGGAGTCACTCGACGGCGTCATCGAAGCGAACGCCAATTTCGCCACGGACGAAGGCTCCGTCGAGTACGACCCTGACGAGGTATCGCTTGCAGAGATCTACGAGACGATCGAGGACGCCGGCTACGGTGCGGTGTCTGACACGGTGACCATCGGCATCTCCGATATGACCTGTGCCAACTGTGTGCAGACGAACGAGACCGCACTCGAGGACACGCCAGGTGTCATCGCGGCCGAGGCGAACTTCGCCACCGACGAAGCGCAGGTCAGGTACAACCCCGCGGACACGTCACTCGACGCGCTCTACGACGCTATCGAGGACGCTGGTTACTCGCCGGTCCGTGAAGACAGCGACAGCGGTGAATCGGGTGAAGATGCTCGAGACACTGCACGACAGGGTGAGATTCGAAAACAGCTCCGTCTGACACTATTCGGAGCCATACTGTCGGCCCCGATGCTGTTTTTCCTCGCAGAGAAGTTTCTGCTCGGCGGGGGAATTCTCCCGGAGACGGTCTTCGGCGTCGAATTCGGGTGGGTCGAATTCCTGTTGGCGACACCCGTTCAGGTCGTGCTCGGCTGGCCGTTCTACAAGAACTCGTACAACGCGCTGGTCAACAACAGGCGCGCCAACATGGACGTTCTCATCGCACTGGGTTCGTCCACTGCGTATTTCTACTCAGTCGCGGTACTTGCCGGATTGATCGCGGGGAGTTTGTACTTCGACACTGCCGCGCTGATCCTCGTGTTCATCACGCTCGGCAACTATCTCGAAGCCCGCTCGAAAGGGCAGGCAGGTGACGCCCTTCGGAAACTCCTCGAAATGGAGGCCGAGACGGCCACCCTCGTCGACGAGGACGGTATCGAAGTGGAAGTGCCACTGGAGGATGTCACCGTGGGCGACCGCATGAAGGTCCGTCCCGGCGAACAGATCCCGACCGACGGCGTCGTCATCGACGGGCAGAGCGCTGTTGACGAGTCGATGGTCACCGGCGAGTCCGTCCCCGTCGAGAAAGGTGAGGGCGACGAGGTCGTCGGGTCCACCATTAACGAGAACGGTGTCCTCGTCGTTGAGGCGACGAAGGTCGGTGCGGACACGGCGCTCCAGCAGATCGTCCAGACAGTCAAGGAAGCCCAGTCCCGCCAGCCAGACATCCAGAATCTCGCCGACCGCATCTCGGCGTACTTCGTCCCAGCGGTCATCGCGAACGCGGTCCTCTGGGGCGTCGTCTGGTACCTCCTCCCCGCGACTCTTGCGGACTTCGTCGAGGTAATCCCGCTGTGGGGACTCGTCGCAGGTGGCCCCGTCGCCGCAGGAGGGGTCTCAGTCTTCGAGTTCGCGCTCATCGTCTTCGCGTCGTCCGTGTTGATCGCCTGTCCCTGTGCGCTGGGGTTAGCGACGCCTGCGGCAACGATGGTTGGGACGACGATCGGTGCCCAGAACGGCGTTCTGTTCAAGGGTGGTGACATCCTCGAACGCGCGAAAGACGTCGACACGGTCGTCTTCGACAAGACGGGCACGCTGACGAAAGGCGAGATGGAACTGACAGACGTCGTCGTCTTCGACGGTGACGGTCAGCCGATCACAGACGGCGGCCAACTAACCGGACGTGACCGTCTCAGCGAAAACGACGTGTTGCGGCTCGCAGCCACGGCCGAGAGCGGGAGCGAACACCCCCTCGCCCGGGCCATCGTCGACGGAGCCAGAGATCGCGGCATCGACGTGAGCGACCCCGACGACTTCGAAAACGTCCCCGGCCACGGCATCCGCGCAACCGTCGGCGACAGCGAGGTGCTGGTCGGTAACCGAAAGTTCCTCCGCGATAACGGGATCGACCCCTCGCCCGCTCAGGAAACGATGGAGCGCCTCGAGAACGAGGGGAAGACGGCGATGCTCGTCGCCCGCGTGCCCGCTGGCACGGACGAGGGCGAACTCGTCGGTGTGGTCGCTGACGCCGACACGGTCAAAGAAAGCGCGAAGGACGCTGTGAGCCAGCTGCAGGAGCGCGGCGTCGACGTGATGATGATCACCGGCGACAACGAGCGGACCGCTCGTGCCGTCGCCGAGCAGGTCGGGATCGACCCCGAGAATGTCCACGCTGAGGTGCTCCCCGAGGACAAGTCTGATGCCGTCGAGGCCATCCAGGATGAAGGCCGCAAGGCAATGATGGTCGGGGACGGTGTCAACGATGCACCAGCGCTCGCGGTCGCGTACGTCGGAACCGCGATCGGGAGCGGGACGGACGTCGCCATCGAAGCGGCGGACGTGACGCTGATGCGCGACGACCCGCTGGACGTGGTGAAGGCCATCCGCATCTCGGACGCGACACTCCAGAAGATCAAGCAGAACCTCGTGTGGGCGCTTGGTTACAACACGGCGATGATCCCGTTGGCTTCACTCGGGCTGCTTCAGCCCGTCCTCGCCGCCGGCGCGATGGCCTTCTCGAGTGTGTCGGTGCTGTCGAACAGTCTACTGTTCCGTCGGTACACTCCGGATCACGATTACGAGCTCCTCGGCCGCCTCCGGTGAACTACCCCACCCTACTCGCTCACGGCTGACGCCGTTCGCTCCTTGAGGGTGTCGTCAGAACTCTCCGAGTTCTGACTGCTAACCCGAAGTCTTTGACTTCTGGTGATGGGGCTTCCTGTTTCGATGACGCGCTTTGCAGACACAACGGTGTCCGTAGGGAGCGCAGTCTCCACAGGCGTTGATTCGGAGTGAACCACTCCTATATTTTTAAGACCGCGAGAAAGAATGTTCCACGCTGCGTTCGCGTCCCTGTCCGCCTCAAACCCACACGAGGGACACGAGTGTTCACGAACCCACAACGGCTTGTCCGTCTTGACGCCGCAAGACGCGCACGCTTTCGTCGTGTTCCTTGGATCGACTTCGGCAAAGTGTGTTCCTTCGCGTTCGCACTTGTACTCAAGCATTCGAAGGAACGTTCCCCACGCCGCTCCCGCCCGATTCCGTGAGTTTCCGGGGAGTTCGACCAACTCCTTCGCGTCGAGGCCTTCGACCGCTACGAGGTCGTACTCGGTGGCGTAGTAGTTCGAGAGTTTGTGAAGGAAGTCACGACGCTTTCGCTTGAGATCTGCGTGGCGCTCGGCCACGACTTGTCGTTGTCTCTCCCAATTCGCGGAACCGTGTTCCTTCTGCGAAAGATCATGCTGTGCGCGTTCCAACCGCTCGCGTTCGTCAGATAAGTCGAGCGATTCGACGGCGGTGCCGTCTGTGTCATGGGCGTACTTCAAGATGCCAACGTCAATCCCGACACATCGATCTGGGTCGGTCGGTTTCTCAGGAGTCTCTTTATCGCCGACGGTGAATGAAGCGAACCATTCACCGGTTGACTCCTTCTTAATCGTGATTTCTTTGACAGTCTCGGCGTCAGGAATTGCGCGGTGTTTGATGAGGGGAATATCCGCAAGTTTCGACAGCGACAGTACGGGTTGGCCGTTCTTACTATCGAACTCGAAGCCAGACTGTATGTAGGTGAAACTACGGAAATCCTTGGGGGCCTTCCAATTGAGACTGCCCACGTTGTAGCCGTTCTGCTTCAACTGAGAGAGGGCTTTGATGCTGTCTTCGATACGCATGACAGCAGCTTGTGCGACCGTTGAATAGACATCGTTCAGCTCATCCCACCAGTCTTTGAGGCTGGTGAGCTGATCGCGTACTTGTCGCACTCGTTGGTTAAGTGTACCCGCCGATTTGGGAATTTGCTTGAATTCGTTGAGTGCGTGGTTGTAGAGTTGCCTACAGGTATCCCGGTGATGATCCAACAGTTCACGCTGTTCAGGCGTGGGATCAAGCCGAAATCTGTAGGTGTAGTGCATTGGCTATTCGTCGGGATCAGACGTTCGGACGATTTTCACGTCAGCTCCTCGCCACCGTTTCGGGACGAGAACGTGTGCGCCGTTCCCGGTCGGCTTCACTTCTCCCTCGATGACTTCGTGGCCTTCTATTTCGTGCCTATCCATCACCTGTGTTTATACATTATATCAACTTAACTGTATCGATGGGATGGTTGGGTGGTGGGGTCGAACGTGTTTGTAATATGATGACGGCGTGGACGAATCGCTGCGCGATTCGTTCGCACACCAGAAATCGAAGATTTCTGGGGACGGTGTATCCCTCCCTACTCGCTCCCTCTGGTCGCTCCTTGAGGAAGGGGGCTTACCGCCTACAAACTGCTAATTCGCTGGTTTCACCACCAGCGTTCTTCGCAGTTCCTGAAAAAGGCGACTCTCCGGAGAGGTGGCTACTCCTCGCTGAGTAGTCGACGGAGCACCAGATGGAGGATACCGCCATTTTCGACGTATCGAACGGCTGCAGGCGTCCCAACCTGTGCCGTGACCGGGAATTCGACGGTCGAACCATCGGCACGTTCTGCGACGGCGGTGAGATCGTTGTTCACGTCGAGGCCGTCGTCAAGTCCCTGGATCGCGACCCGTTCCGAGCCGTCGAGTTCGAGCGATTCCCAGGAGTCGCCCTCGTCGAACTGGAGCGGCAAGACACCCATTCCGACGAGGTTGTCGCGGAAGATGCGCTCGTAGCTCTCGGCGATCGTCGCACGGACACCCAGCAGATCCGTTCCCTTTGCCGCCCAGTCACGACTCGATCCGGTTCCGAGTTCTTCACCCGCAAACACGACCAGCGGCGTGTCGTTCTCGCGATACCGACGGCTGGCTTCGAAGACCGTCGTCTGGTCGTCGGTGGGGTGATGGATCGTGTAGCCGCCTTCGACGCCGTCGAGCATCTCGTTCTCGATGCGGACGTTCGCGAACGTCCCACGCATCATCACCTCGTGGTTCCCGCGCCGGGCGCCGTAGGTGTTGAACTCGTGGGGTTCCACGCCCTGTTCGGCGAGCCACTCACCGGCGGGTTGCTCACGGCTGAACGGGCCGGCCGGGCTGATGTGGTCGGTCGTGACCGTATCACCGAGCAGCATCAGCGTGCGGGCGTCGTCGATATCTGTGACACCGGGCTCTTCCAGCGGGAAGTCCTTGAAGAAGGGCGGCTCGCGGATGTACGTCGAAGAGTCGTCCCACTCGTAGACCTCACCGGTCGGCGCATCGAGTGCCGTCCAGCGTTCGTCTCCCTCGAACACGGAGGCGTACTTCTCTTCGAACATCGAGGAATCGACACTGTCGTGAACCGCCGCGTGGATCTCGTCGGCGTCGGGCCAGATGTCCGCGAGATAGACCGGATCGCCGTCGGCATCCGTTCCGAGCGGGTCGTGTTCGAGGTCGATGTCCATCCGCCCGGCGAGGCCATAGGCGACGACGAGCGGCGGGCTGGCGAGGTAGTTCGCACGAATCTTCGGGTGGATGCGAGCCTCGAAGTTGCGGTTCCCCGAAAGGACGCTCGTGGTCCAGAGATCCTCGGCGTCGATCGCACGTTCGATCGGCTCGGGAAGCGGGCCGGCGTTCCCGATACAGGTCGTACAGCCGTAGCCGACGACGTTGTAGCCGAGGTCTTCGAGGTACGGGAGAAGCCCCGACGCTTCGAGATATTCGGTGACGACGCGGCTTCCGGGCGCGAGACTCGTCTTGACGTACGCGGGGACGTCGAGCCCGCGCTCGACAGCGTTACGAGCGAGGAGGCCCGCCGCGATCATCACGGACGGATTCGACGTGTTCGTACAACTGGTGATGGCGCTGACGACGACACTGCCGTGCCCGATTTCGGTTGTCTCGCCGTCGCCGGGCTCCGCCGGGCTGCCAGAGGGACTTCGTCCCTCGCTGTTCACGTCGACTGCGACTCGTTTGTCGAGGTCGCCGACATCCGGTTCCGGAAGATCGGGATCAGGTCGGTCGTCGGAAGCGCTGCTCTCGCCGAGCCATCGGGTGATCGCTTCCTCGTCGATATCGTCGAGTTCCTCCTCGAATTCGCCGTGGACCAGTCCCCTGAAGTGCGTCTTCATGTCGCCCATCGCGACGCGATCCTGGGGCTTCTTCGGACCGGCGAGGCTGGGAGTGATCGTCGAGAGGTCGAACTCTACCGTTTCAGAGTATTCGGGATTCTGTTCGCCGAATAGCCCCTGTGCGTCGAAATATTCTCGAACGAGTTCGATGTGCTCTTCGTCGCGTCCCGTGAGTTCGAGGTAGTCGAGCGTCGCCTCGTCCACGCCGAACATCGAGATGGTCGAGCCCTGTTCGGGCGCCATGTTCGCGATGGTCGCCCGATCCGGAACAGTCAGGTTCGACACGCCGGGACCGAAGAATTCGACAAACCGGTCGACGACGCCGACCTCTCGAAGCTGTTCGGTGACGTGAAGCACGAGGTCAGTTGCGGTCGCGCCCTCGGGGAGTTCTCCAGTAAGGCGGACGCCGACGACTTCGGGAAGCTTCATCGTGATGGGCTGGCCGAGCATCGCGGCTTCGGCCTCAATACCCCCGACCCCCCAGCCGACGACGCCGATGCCGCCGATCATCGGCGTGTGGCTGTCCGTCCCCACGAGGGTGTCGGGGAGGAGCCACTGTTCGCCGTCACGCTCGCGGGCGTGGACGACCTGTCCGAGGTATTCGAGATTCACCTGGTGAACGATACCCGTTCCCGGCGGGACGACACGGAAATCGTCGAACGCCTGTTGAGCCCATTTGAGCGCACGGTATCGCTCGCCGTTGCGCTCGTACTCCAGTTTGACGTTCTTCTCGTAGGCGTCCGCGGAGCCGAAGTAGTCGACCTGCACGCTGTGGTCGATCACGAGGTCACACGGTACATCTGGTTCGACGATGGCGGGATCCTTGCCTTTTCGGTCGGCCGCAGACCGGAGCGCTGCGAGGTCGACGACCGCGGGGACACCGGTGAGATCCTGGAGAACGACCCGCGACGGTGTGAACGGGAGTTCGACATCCGGAACGTCAGGTTGCCACGACGCGACGTTTCGAACGTCTTCGACGGTTATCGTCTCCCCGTCGACGTTGCGGAGAACGGACTCGAGGAGAACGCGGATACTGACGGGGAGCTGGTCGAGTTCACAGAGACCCTCCTCTTCGAGGACTGTGAGGTTGGCCATCTGGTAGGATGTGCCGTCGAACTCGAATTCGCGGATTGCGTCGAATGGAGACGGTTCGTTCATACCTTGTCCTACGGTGACGTGGCTCTTGAATTGTCCCCCCCATGGACGGGGTGACGGTGTGGAAGGTCACTTCGTCGGCTGGGGTGAGATGTCGGTGTACACGATTCGGTTGGTAAACTGATTCTGCTACGAACTCGCCCCTAGCGGCTTCGATTTCTCAGGTGCCGCTGATTCGATGCGGTCCTTGAAGAAGACGAGTTCCCTGTTCGTATGGTCGTAGAGCTTTGCCTTTCCACCGAGAGCGGTCGTGAACACCCATTTCAGCGCCCGTCCCCGTCGGTTGTTCGGGAAGTCCATCCAGACGGCGTGTGACATCCGAGTCCCGTCTTCAGTCTCTTCGAGTCGAATGGTCCCTCCTTCGGGAATCCGAACGGTGACGAGTCCTCGAAGGAGCGGATAGTACGCCGTCCCCGCCCAGACCGCCACCTGATGGTCGATATACTGGAATCGGCCATGCAGGTCGGCGTACATCCCGGCAACCTCTTCGGCCTGGTGGAACGTTGCGCCTTCTCGGGGACGGTTATCGGGCGTGTCGTATTCGAGCCCATAGTGTTCCTCGGGGTTCGACGCCGTCCAATGGACGGGGTCTGTTACGTACTCCCATATATCCTCGGACGATGCGTCGATGACGATTTCGGCTTTATCTGTGACGTACATGGATTGGGTCCCCGATTTATGATGCGAAGGCGTTGTACAGCCACGCGAAGGCGTACATCAAGACGAAGCTAATCACCGCTGCCTCGACCATGCCCGCCACTGTCCCGACGATGGTCGGTTCGAAGAACAGGTGCCACTGCTCCATCGCTTCGACTGCGCCCTCGTAGACACCGATCGTTCCGAACACACCGAGAAGGAGCATCGCGACGGCAGAGACGACTGCTGCTGTGCCCGCCAGTGCCAACGAATTTCGACGCCTTCTAGCGACACAGACATCGTATCGCCCCGCAAGGGCAAGCAGGCCGATGAACTAGAAGGGCCTCGTACGGTGACGTGCAATGTCACTTGCCGAAACAGTCTCCAAGATCGATCATCTGAGCGAGGAAGAGCGCGAATGCATCGAGATCTGCAATGAAGCCGCTGGGGTCTGTGAGTGGTGCGCCGACGAGTGTCTCGGCGACGAGGAGATGGAAGAGTGTGCTCGGCTCTGTCGCGACGTCGCGGACATCGCGTCGCTGCATGCCCGATTCATGGCTCGCAACTCCAACTACAGCAAGCAATTGGCCGAAGCCTGCGCCGGCGCCTGCGAGGAGTGTGCCGAAGAATGTGAGCGTCACGATGCCGAGCACTGCCAGGTCTGTGCCGAGGTCCTCACGGAATGCGCCGAGAGCTGTCGCAACATGATGAGCGCCTGACCGACGTCCGAATAGCGCACGAATCAGCACCGTTGCGACGCTGTTTTTTGGCTACAACCGCTGTGTCGAGGGGTACCGAAACCGCCGTACGAAGACGGCTGAACGCGGTTAGAGTTCCGGAATCGCCGTGAACAGGAGGACGAACGCGTTCACGGTCAGTAGCGCCAGCACGACCCACTGGAAGATGCGCTCGGGGATGTGGTCGAAGATGTATACACCGATCCAGGCACCGAGGAACACCATCGGCACGGCGACGGCAGCCTCGATCATCAGCGGCGTCGTCACGGCTCCCGTGTAGGTGAGACTCCCGAGGCGGTACAGCATGAGCGTCCCGAAGAAGGCAGTGAACGTGGCCTTCATCTCCTTGTCGGTCCAGAATCCGCTCGCCGACATGAAGGCCCCGTAGACGATCATCGGCGGGCCGGGAACGGCGACGGCGCCGCCGAGAATCCCCGCGAGCAGCCCGGCCGTCGCGCCAATTATCTTCCCCGGTCGGTAGTCCTTCTCCTCGATCCAGTCCGTGACGACATCGAGTTGCTGGGTCGCGCCGACGACGATGACCGCTAACACGAGAACCGCCCCGATGGCGACGCGCATCTGTGCCGCGTCGAACCCACTGAACACGACGATGCCGAGCGGCATCCCGACGACGAGCCCACCGACAGGAACGATCCACTTCTCCCAGTCGAACGCGTCCCGGACGCTCCACCAGACGCGGGCGTTGGCCACCACCGCCGTTGCCGTGAAGATGATCGACGCGCTCGAGGGCGACCGAAACAGCGGCATTATGCCCATCGACACCTGCGCGAAGCCGAACCCGGCGATACCGTGAACGGCGGCCGCGGCGAGGATAACGACCGCAGACAGCCCCGTCGTTACCCAGTCGCTCGTCATCGATCGCGCCTCCGTTGCCACGGTAGAGTACGCATCTGGATGAACGATACTCCGGCTGCATCTTTTATTGTAATGCTCAACTCTGAAGCAGTAAGTGAATCATATATTATATTTACTATATAAATAATTATAACCGGATATTCCGAACATTCGGTGTCTGTAACGACAGTCACATCACGATGAACGAGCATGAAACGGATATCGGCGAGTGGCGGTCCCTCGGCGGCGCCCCTGTCGGAGACGGTAACGATGACGCCGACGCCGTCTTCGCTCACGTCAGCGACCTCCACGGGCAGCTGACGCCGCGCTACCAGGTCTACTACGACAATCCGACGTCGACGCCGGACTTTAATTTCGGAGACGACGATCGCGTCGTCGAGCGCGGCGGCGGGATCCCCCTGCTCGCAGCGAAACTCGACGAACTCCGCGAGGACTACGACGTGTGTACGCTCATGAGCGGCGACACGTTCCACGGCTCCGCCGTGACCACCTACACCGATGGGCGAGCGATGCTCGATCCCGTCAACGACCACGTCGCGCCCGACATCTATGTCCCGGGGAACTGGGACTACTCGAACGAGGCCGCCGAGGACGGCAACTTCGTGGAGTTGATGGACGACCTCGACGCCCCGATTCTCGCGAACAACCTCTACGACTGGGAGACCGACGAGCGACTGTACGACGCGTACCGGATCCTCGACATCGGCGGACTCTCCGTGGGGGTCGTCGGGATGACGAACGTCTACGTCGATCGGATGGCACCCGCGTTCTCCGAGGGGAAGTACCGCTTCGGTAAACACCCCACACTCCTCGAGGAGTCCGCACAGGCCGCCCGCGAGGACGGCGCGGACGTCGTGGTCGCGGTCACCGAGATCGGCCTCCCGTGGATGGTCCAAGCCGCCAAGGACTGTGCGAGCGTGGACGTGATGTTCAGCGCGCACACCCACGAGTACACCTACGATCCGATCGTCGTCGAGGAGACCGAAACCGTGGTCGTCGAGTCCGGGATGGGTGAGGCGATCGGCCGTGTGGACCTCCGCGTTCGGGACGGGGAGATACAGTTCCGTCACCACCTCTACTGTCTGACCGAGGACGGCGAGCACACGCCGGAACCGGACGCCGATGCGGCGGAGACAGTCGAAGCCGTGCGTGCGCCCTTCTTCGAGGCCGATCCGGGATTCGAGCGAGGGGCTGGCACGCTCGACCGTCCGCTGGATGCGGTCGTCGGTCGGACGGAAGAACCGCTCTACCGGCAGTCCTTCCTTGAGAGCGCGTGGAACGCGCTGTTCAACGACGCACTCCGTGCACACTTCGGCACCGACCTCGCCGTCTCGCACGGGTTCCGGTACGGGACTGCCATCCCACCCGGCGACATCACGCTCGGCGAACTCTACACGTTCTTCCCGATGACGACGCCCGTCGCTCGTGGCGTCGCCTACGGCCAGCAACTCACGAACCACATGGAGGAGTTCCTCGGGGACAACTTCACACCGTACCCCTACGACCAGGAGGACGGCCGCGTCCGCAACTTCTCCTCGAACGTCGAGGTGACCCTCGATCCGACCGCGAAGCGTGGCCGCCGCCTCGTCGAACTGCGAATCGACGGCGAGCCGGTCGACCCGGAGGAGACGTACTCGGTGGCGACGTTCCGCCGACCCGGTGATCCCGAACGCGACCTCGGAAACTGCGGGTTCCCGTTCCGGGACGTCGAGGTCGACGACGATACGATACCTGTCGACGTCATCGTCGAGTATCTCGAGGAACACTCGCCCGTCGACTACGAGGTGATGGGGCTAGTCGAGACCGCCGAGGATGGCGGCCGAGTCCAGAACACGCCCGCAGACGGGCCGTATCCGTTTATCCAGCCCGGCGTCGACTACGCGGCCGGCGAGGCGTACTGCGAGACGTCCATGATACCGCGCAGGAACACGTTTCCCGATGCAGGGCGTAATCGAACGCGCTAGGCGGCGACGCGAACGCGACAGATCCGACGAACGGCACACTCGATACGGCACAGGTGAGATACGATGGTCAACAACATCACTGCGGAACGACTAGCGGGGAAGATCGACGCCGACGAACAGTTCACGCTCATCGACGTGCGTCCCGAAGACAGCTTCGAGGCCTGGCACGTGCGCGACGCGGAGAACGTGTCGTATGACCCTGACGAGGGATTGAGCGAGGACCAACTGAACGAGGTGGACACACTGGTCGACGGCCGGCCCGTCGTCGCGATCTGCGGGAAGGGTCTGACGTCGACGCCGTTCGCGTTCGAGTTGGACGAGCACGGCTACGACGACATCTCGGTCGTCACCGGCGGTATGGAGGAGTGGAGCAAACTCTACGAGGTCGTCCCCATCGAGACGTCCAGCGACGACCTCGTCGTTCGGCAGGTCCAGCGCCGAGCGAAGGGCTGTCTCGGCTACGTCGTCGGCTCGAAGGAGGTTGGAGAGGCCGTCGTGGTCGATGCCACCAGACAGACCGACCAGTTCAAAGTCGCTGCGCAGGACGCTGGCCTCTCCATAGCGCGCGTGCTCGATACGCACGTCCACGCCGACCACATCTCGGGCAGTCCGACCCTCGCCGACGAGGTTGGCGTGCCCTACCACCTCGGCGACGCAGCTCGCGAGCGCGGTGTCGAGTACGAATACGACCCGCTACCGGATGGCGACGTCATCGAAGTCGGCGACGTCGAGATCGAGGCGCTCCACACGCCCGGCCACACCTCGGAGATGATGAACTATCTCGTCGACGGCGAACTCCTGTTGACGGGCGATACGCTGTTCGTCGACTCCGTCGGGCGGACCGAACTCCAGTTCGGCGAGGACGACGCCTCGCGTGGAGCGGAACTGCTGTACGACTCGCTCCACGAGACGATCCTCAATCTCCCGGATGACACGACGATTCTACCAGGTCACCTCACCGTCACGAGCGACGGCCGCTACGAGAACGGTTCTCCGGGTGAACCCCTCGAAGCTCGGCTCGGGGATCTCCGCGACGAACTCGACTTCCTCGGGCTCGACCGCGAGGCGTTCGTCGAACGATTGACCGAGGATACCCCGGAGAAACCTCCAAACTACGAGACAGTTATCGCCATTAACACCGGCAAAGAGACCGTCGAAGACGAAAGTGAGGCGACGGAACTCGAACTGGGACCGAACAACTGTGCCGCATAGATCACAGCACCTGCTCTCCCGTCGCAACCTCCTCCAGCTGACGGGGGCGACCAGCCTCGGCGCGCTCGCGGGTTGTACCGGTCAGCTACCGGGCTCCGACGACGGTGCTAGGGGCCGTGAGGTGTCGCCCCGCGCGACAGTCACGGCCGAGCCGGATACATCAGTGAGCCTCACTGCGGCGTCCGGGTCGATTCGACCATCCCCCGACACGTCGACGACCAACTGGATGTACGAGGGACAGTTCCCGGGACCGGAGCTACGCGTTCAGGAGGGTGACGTACTCAGCGTCGAACTGACGAACGACCTCCAAGAGGAGACGACGATTCACTGGCACGGGGTTCCCGTCGCTAACCCGGTCGATGGGGTGCCGAACGTAACGCAGGACCCGGTCGCTTCCGGCGATACGTTCACGTACACGTTCCGTGCCGAACCCGCCGGGACGTACTTTTACCACAGTCACGTCGGACTCCAACTCGACCGTGGACTGCTCGGCCCACTGATCGTCGAAGAACGTGACCCACACGTCGAGTACGACCACGAGTACGTCGTCGTGGTCGACGATTACCTCCCCGGAGAGCCGGAACTCCCTTCGGACGGGGGAATGGGAGGTGGTGGAATGGGTGGGGGAGGCGGGATGATGGGAGATATTCGGCCGCCATACGAAGGGCTCCTGATCAACGGTCGACTCCCAGAGAATCCTCAGACGTTCGACGTAACGGAGGGTGAGCGGATTCGCTTCCGATTCGTGAACGCCGGCAGCGCGACAGTCTTCGGTGTCCGGATCGCCGGCCACGAAATGACGGTGACCCACGCCGATGGTCGACCTGTCGAACCCGTCGACGTGGACTCGTTCGTCTTCGGAGCCGGTGAGCGCTACGACGTCGTGGTTGAGGCGACGAATCCGGGCACGTGGGCCGTGCAAGCGGATGCGCTCGATGGAAACGAACCACCAGCGAGCGCTGTCGTCGAGTACGAGTCAGCGGGCGAGGGAAGCCCACAGCGCCCGTCACCGGCTAGTAACCAACTGCGGTATCGGGACTTGCGGGCGATCTCCTCGCTCGACGGGGTGAATGGAGATCCGGATCGAACGTTCGATCTGACGCTCTCCCGTGGCAGGGGACAGTCCTACACGTGGACGATCGACGGACAGGCCTATCCGGACGCCGACTCGCTCCAGATCCGGCCCGGAGAACACGTCCGGATTCGGATGACCAATCAGAGCCCAGTCGTTCACCCGATGCACCTTCACGGCCACTTCTTCCAAGTCGGCAACGCGATCAAAGACACGGTCATCGTCCCCGGACATAGAGGGCAGGTGACGATAGACTTCCACGCGGATAATCCCGGCCGGTGGTTGTTCCATTGTCACAATCTGTACCATCTCGACGCAGGGATGGCGCGTGTCGTGAGATACGTCGAGTGACCAGGTTGGAGACCCGATTTTAGATCGTTCACACTGCCGTTCGTGTGGTCGTGGTCCTGTCTGGGAGTAGGGTTGAGTGCCAACCCGGCGAATTCGAGCCGGATGAACGATTCTATTCTTGAAAAGCGTTTAGAGCACTCTATACACGTTCTCGAACGTTTAACTGTGTAGATTTACACCCCGGCGGCGGTATGATGAGCGGCGGTTGGGGCTCTCCGGCGGAGCGGTTGGTCTCTGGGGACTTCTCTGGATGGGGCTCCTCATCGCCGTCCCGCTCTACATCGTCTAGCGCTCCCCAACCGAGGATCCGGCGGGAACGATGAGCAGTCGCTGTCGGTTCTCCGCGAGCTCTACGCCCGCGGTGAGCTCTCGGACGACGAATTCGATCGACGGCGAGAACAGCTCAAACGTTCCGGATGACCGGGACAGGTGTTGTTCCAGCAGATGCATCACACTCCCAACGCCCGCCGTTGCGGCACCCAACTGTTAACTCCCTGGACGGAGTATGATATTTCATGGAATACACAATACAAACAGCAGTAACCGGCGAGTTCGACGACGTTGTCGACACGACGATCGCAGCGCTCAAAGACGAAGGATTCGGCGTCCTCTGTGACATCGATATCCAGGCGACGCTCAAAGAGAAACTCGGCGAGGAGTTCCGCCAGTACCGCATTCTCGGTGCATGCAATCCCCCGCTGGCATACGAGGGATTGACCGAGGAGATCGAACTCGGTGCACTCCTCCCGTGTAACGTCATCGTCTACGAGAATGACGACGGCGACATCGTGGTGAGTGCCGTCGACCCGGAGCAGTTGGTCGGCATCGCAGACAACGATGCGCTCGACTCCATCGCGACCGAGGTCAACGAGCGTTTCGAGCGTGTTCTCGCCAGTGTCGCTGACGAGTTTGAACCCGCGTCGGAGGTCTAAGTAACGATGGCTTCATCGAACCAACTCGACACCACGACCATCCTGCTCCTGATACTCGGAGCGATCATCTTGCTCCCGTTACTCACGATGGGGATGGGATTCGGCGGAATGATGGGCTACGGCGGGATGGTGGGCTACGGCGGGACCACCAGCGGGTGGTGGCCGTTCGTCGGGATGCTTTTCCCGCTCATCTTCCTCCTCATCCTCCTCGGCGGTGGCTACCTCGTCTTCCGGCGCATGAGCGAAACGCAGACGTCTCAGGATCCCGCGATGGAGGAACTCCGCACGGCGTACGCTCGCGGCGACCTCACTGACGAAGAGTTCGAAGCCCGCCGCGAGAGACTCGAACGGTCGGAGTAGACAACGAGTACATACCACGGTGCGGAGGCCCCAAGCCTGTGTACTCGACTTCGTTCATTAGGCTATTCCCAATCACCACTGTGTGAGCGTGCCTTCGAATCGAAGATGGGGCTCTATCAGCTAACGATTCTGAATAGAAATGCAGTTAAGTTACAAGACCGTAGATTACAATATGACCGGAGTAATCCTCTTCACTCAAGAGACGTGTGGGGCATGCGCAACACAGCGGGAAAAAATGACGGCCTTGAGGACAAGTATCCGGACGTGGAGTTCCGGGAGGTCGACATACAGACCGACCTCGAAACGTCCGAGGAATACGGCGTCCGGAAGACGCCGACGACACTCGTCTACGCGAACGGTAAACAGACCGCCGAGTTCATCGGTATCGTCGAGCGGAACGACCTCGAGTCAGCCATCGAGCGCGCGACCGAGCAGTCGTCTGGACTCGCCCAACGTCTCGTCGATGTCGTTCGAAAATAACGATCACCAGACCAATTCAAATCACATGACGAACTATAATCGACGTCAGTTCCTGGGAGTACTCGGTGCCGGCGCAGTCGCCAGCACAGGCCTCTCTCAGCCAGTGAGCGCACAGGAAACGCCCGTCGTGAAGATGGGCAACAACTACTTCGAACCGATTGGGCTCCACATCGAACCCGGCACGACCGTTCGCTTCGAGATAGCAGCCGGTACACACTCGGCAACGGCCTACGAGAACCGGATTCCGTCCGACGCCAGCGCATTCGATAGTGAGGTCATCTCGTCGGGAGGGTTCGAGTACACGTTCGAAAAACCGGGCACGTACGACTACTACTGCATCCCACACAAGTCGGTCGGGATGGTCGGTCGCATCGTCGTCGGCAGCCCTGGAGGTCCAGCAGAAGACAGTCCGATTCCGGACGGTGACGTGCCCGAGAGCGAAGCGATCATTGAACAGGGCGCGATAGCGTATGGATCTAGCACCGACGGTGACGGGTACTCCGATGGCGGAATGATGGGTCCAGGGATGGGGTCTGGCCCTGGAATGATGAACGGCCGGAACAGTGGCTGGGGTGGCGGGCTGCCGTTCGTCGGCGGGGCACTCGGAATGCTGGGGCTGGTCGGTGGACTCCTCTACTGGGCACTGGAGTGAGGTGACGCTCCTTCCCGGAGTGATGATTCCGCGATAGAAGCTCTCTAACGCCGTTACGCACGAGGCGAGATCGGCGAAGAGGAGTTCCAGCGACACCGTGAACGGTTGGCGGAGAATCAAGAGAGCTGAAGCCTCTCGAATGCTGTGCGTGTGGAGGCCCTCACGTTTGTTGATCACGAGCCAGTAGCCGATCTCGATACTGGACGATCCGTACCAAAACCAGGGGTTATTCCACGATTCACCCGGCAACCGGAAGTCGCCATTATTCTCGGCTTCAGCCGAGTGCCTGACGAATCGGCGTTCTCACGAGCGTAGCGAAATCGCTCCTACGACGCAGCCCACGAATACGTCTACGCTGCTGCTCACTTCGTCGTCAAGGAAGTCCACGATCACGACATCCCCGCATCCGAGGTCCGGCCAAAGGCACAGATCGTCGACGAGACGCAAGAAGACGCAGATTCACAAGAGAATCAGCCCTTCTCAGGAGGAGATCGTCCAGACGACTCGAAATCCACTTTCGATTGGCGAAAAGCACCACGAGTCGACGGTGATCCGACCCAAAACGAACATCCTCCAAAACTGTGTTTCTCACCAACGACTCGATAGTATCGTGAATGACGATTCATTTTGGCATTCAAAAGAACAGGAGAGGGTCTATTCTGAGCACCTCGTTCGATGCCGGCCATCCTCATAATATTCGAGAATCTGTGAATCAGTGATTCACTGATCGACGTCTTCCTTGGCTAGTTCGCGAATCTTCTCCTTCGTTTCCTCCTGGTGCTCGCCGAACGCCACCTCGAAAACCCCACGGTAGAAGTGCTTGTTTTTCTCCAGCGTGATGTCTTCGCGTTTGAGCTGCTTTTTCAGTCGAGTGAACGTGATCTCGACGTCTTCGCTTTGCTCCGGTTCGACGTATATCGTGGCTGAATCCCAATCCTCGCGGATGTTCAGCGGCTCGTCATCTGTCTCTCTTGCCTCACTGGTCGACGAATCACTATCGGTCGTGGAAGCGGTCCTCTGCTGATCTGATCGATCTTCGGTCGCCGCCGCAGTTTCACGATCCTTCGCTTCCGATTCCACGGACGTCTCCATGGTCTCCTCGTCTGCGACCGCGTCCTCCTCTTCCACCTCATCTGAAGGGTCCTCGAACCGTTCGTCCATTCCCCGGGGCATTCTTACGCCTCCACCTGCGCCTTGTCGAACGCCTGTTCCATCGTCTCTGCAACTTCCAGGAAGAGGTCACGCTCTACTTGCTGATCGTTCGCGTCTTCCCATTCGAAAATATCTTGTCCGTTGTCCCACGCACGCTGAATCGCTACTCGCATCGGGAGCTTGAAAATTGGTGCCATCGACGCGAAGGACTCGTCGAAGGCGTTGAGGAATTTTTTCGACTGGCCGTCGTCCCGGTACATGTTCGCCAGGAGTCCGACGATTGCAATCTCGATCTGTTGATTGTCCTCGATGGACTCCAACTGGTCCCACAGATCGTCAAGTGCATCCCGTGATGTTGCTTGGGTCTGTGCAGCCAGGAAGACGTTCTGAGCCGCGATGAACGCCGCATCTGTTAGGACTGAGAGGTCAGGGGGGCAGTCGACTACGATATAATCATAGTTGTATCCGTCGTCAACCATCTCTTCGAGGGCGAGCTTCAGCGAGAGTCGGGCACTCGCATCGTCCATCCAATCTCGAGCAAGGCCCATATCCTTGTGGCTGGGAATCAGGTCGAAGTTCAGATGGTCGTACTCGTCGGCTTCGATCATAATCTCTGAAAGACTAGTATCGTGCGTGCGGGGATTATCGACGAGTACGTCGAGCAGATTCTCGTCATCGGTGACTAATGTGTTGGGGAGTTCGTTCTTCGGGCTTGAAGGATCGTTGTCGTCGCCTGGACCAAGTCCAAGCCCTTTCGTCATGTCGGCTTGTGGGTCCATATCGATTGCAAGAACATCGTGGTTGCGAGTAGCC
>Ga0306899_1000191_pt1 | contig 36199 bp, 28 predicted proteins | sample AntRauMFilla3764_FD_190407 | JGI IMG/M metagenome (GOLD analysis project Ga0306899, IMG submission 190407) | Saline lake microbial communities from Rauer Islands, Antarctica - Metagenome Filla 3 #764 (v2) (version 2) | ecosystem: Environmental > Aquatic > Non-marine Saline and Alkaline > Saline ... | reverse complement strand
TTCATGCTCAGACCGCCGCAGAAGCAGCAGTCACCTTGCATCCGCAAGTTAAAGATCGGCTTGATGAAATCGACCGCATTGTTATCACCACCCACGAATCCGCCATTCGCATCATCTCCAAACAGGGCGCCCTGGCCAACGCCGCCGACCGGGACCATTGCCTGCAATACATGACCGCCGTACCGCTGATCTTCGGCAGCCTGACGGCAGAGCATTACGAAGACAGCTTCCACGCTGAAAACCCGATCATCGATCAACTGCGGGAAAAAATGGAAGTGGTGGAAGACGAACGGTACACCCGGGAATACCTGGAAGAAGACAAGCGCTCCATTGCGAATGCGATTCAGGTGTTCTTCAAGGATGGCAGCAGCACAGATCAGATAGTCGTTGAATACCCGATTGGTCATCGTCGTCGCAGGAAGGATGGTCTTCCGCTGCTTGAAGACAAGTTCCGCAATAACCTGGCAACGCAATTCCCAAAATTTCGCTGCGAGCGGATTGTGGAAATGTGCAGGGATCAGCCACAGTTGGAGGAGTTGAGTGTGGCAGATTTCGTGTCCAAGTTTGTTCTTTGAAAAACCTCCGTTGTACAAACGGATCATAAATATAAAGGGCCAATGGTTTGACCATGGCCCTTTATAAGACTGCTTTAAAATCGACTATAAAGTTCAGGCAGCCTTACGACGACGCGAGAGGCCAAGGCCTGCAAGTCCAAGCCCCAAAAGGGCCAGTGTTCCTGGCTCGGGAACAGTCTTGATACCGGCCAATGCAAAGTCCGTATTTGAAGGACTTGCGATGCTAGGAGCTGTGTCTGCAAAGAACTCGATGCTATTAACACCTTTCAAGAGGCCCGGATTGCTTCCGACGAACAAGCCTGTCGTATCGGTGGCAGTACCTGTGAACGAGCTTCCCTGGCCGTTCACATTGATTTGATATTGGATGACCTCGTCGTTGGAGTCGTTGCTTTGTCCGCCTGCAGCAAAGAAATCGAGGAAAAAGATAGAGGCAATGTCGACGCTGCGAGAGAAAGATACTTTCAACCGCTCGACGTCGGATTTGCCGCCAACTCCGTAAGTGACTTCATCGTCGTTGATACCAACACCGTCCGACGAGCAGTTCAAGCCCACGTTGTCGCAAAGCGCGGCACCGCCGTCGAAAGCTGTTTCTGTGAAAGTTGTTTGTCCGTTTGTGTTAAAGGCCTGAAGGGTAACATCCAAGCCGTTAAAGGTTCTGGCGGCTGAACCGTTGCTGTCCGCAAAACCGCCTCATAGACCATCTGAGAAGTCGATCATTGCGGCACTGGCAGGCTGGGCCATGCCAAGCGCCAAAACGAGACCTGCTCCAATCAATTTACCTTTCATTTTTTCTCCTTGGTATTTTTGTGACCGACCAGAATGGGTGACGAGTTTGTTGTAGTCAGCCGGTGCCAGTTTCTTGCAAAAATATTGCTAATGAAAAATATCGTTAAAATACAATTTAGTACGTGATCTTCCGATCCGTGACTCGAATTTTATGTAAATAATATCGACGGTCCCTAAAAACGCCAGGGTTCCGGTTGAACATACTGCTCGGCTGACGACTTGTCCGACAGGAAAACTTCGAAACTGTCGACATTATTTACAGCCTTAATTGACGCTTTTTTGTTACCTACTGTTTTTCCAGTACAAAAACTTTTGGCATGTTAAATGCTCAGTTTCAGGTGTGGGAAAACCGCATAACATATGGAGCACTTTGACATGAATACTGCATCAAAAATTTTAGCAACAGGACTGCTTCTCGGCGCCAGCTCACTGGTTTCAGCCGTTCCGATGTTGACAGTCACTGGCCCAGGTATTGGGGCCGCAAACGCTGGTCAAGCCACGTTCTTAGGATCTGTGTTTGGCGCAGAAACTGAAGATTTCGAAAACGGTTATACAGTTGGTAGCCAGTCACAAACGATATCAAGCTCAGGGATAGCGACGTTTGAAAGCGTAGTCGCAGGTTCCGGTGGGGCGTGTGACAACGGTTCCTTCAACTGTAATGCTGGTCTTTCTATACTGGATGGAAGCGTAAGCCCATACACCGGACGCTTCTCTGTTCCGACCGACGCAGACAACACCAACTGGCTGGACAGCATGGATGCCAGAGAGATGTCCATCTCAGTGGCAACTGGCTACAACGCCATTGGCTTCTTCATGACGGATCCGAATGATTCAGGCGGCCGTTTCGAGATTGGTGGCGTGGGATTCGATTTTGAGTATTTGTTTGGCAACACCAGCTTGTCGAACGGTCAGGTATATTACATCAGCATTTTCGATAACGACGTTGCGACTCTGGGTGATGTTGTCATCAAATCTAACGCCTCGGGTGATGGCTATGGTATCGACCGGGTGACGGTCGCCAAAGTCCCTGAGCCGGGCACACTGGCTCTGTTTGGTCTCGGCCTGGTCGGTCTTGGCCTGGCTCGCCGTCGCAAGCAAGCCTGATTCCATATTTGCATCGGTAATCAATGCCAGCCCGATCGAAAGGTCGGGCTGGCATTTTTCTTCCCGGCAAATGGTTTTCAGACAATCAATTACAGACCGCGAAAATTGAAGTAAACTCCAGCCCACGTAATGCTTTGTGAAACGCATGGGATGCGTTATTTCGCTGTGAGCAGCAAAAGGAGTTGACGTGGCCCACGTCAGATTGTTCAGACACTATATACATCTCCCTTACGTCATCCTGGGTCTGATTGACTTCCTGGTGCTCATTTGTGCCTTTCTGCTGGCTGTTTTCTTTAGATACTTCGGCGACTTAACCTTCTTTCAGGAAAGTTTGCCATTTGTCCTGCCCTCCGCTGCAGTTTTCGCGTCCTTCAGTATTCTGATCATGATTGCCCTTGGGGTGCACCAATCCCGCATTGATGACGGCATGTCCGGCATGATGCTTCGGACCATCATGTCGCTGATTGTCGGTATACCCCTGTGTGGTTTTGGTTATCTGGTGGCGTCTGACTGGCTCTGGTACCTGGGGGCTAGCAGCGTATTGACCACAGGCACTGTGTTTGGGGTCTTTTTGCTCGGTGCTATTCGCTCAGTGTTTTTCGCGGCGGCGGGCAAAGAGCGGTTCAAGCGCAAGGTGCTGGTTTTGGGCGCCGGCTTGCGGGCGCGCCAGATCCTGGAAGACCTCCGCACGCCGTTTAATCGCAAAGGCTTCATTCTGACAGGGTTTGTCGCCCTGCCGGACGAGCCCGTTGAAATCAGCCGGGACAATCTTCTCGACATTCCCACGACGATTCACGACTACATCCTCCAGCACCCCGTGAACGAAATCGTGGTAGCCGTGGACGATCGCCGCAAAGGCCTGCCCATGGAAGACCTTCTGGAATGCAAAATGGAAGGTGTAAAGATTGTTGACGGCGCCACCTTTTACGAGCGGGAGTCCAGGAAAGTAGCCCTGGAAATGGTCACCCGGGGGTGGCTGGTGTTTACAGACGGTTTTACTGTGTCTTCCGTGTTCGGTTTCGGCAAGCGCTCCCTGGATATACTCGCGGCTTCAATACTGCTGCTGGCGGGCGCGCCTTTAATGCTCCTGACTGCCATCGCAATTAAAATTGAAGACGGCCTGAAGGCGCCGGTTTTTTACAGTCAGGAGAGGGTGGGGCTTAACGGCAAGGGTTTTAGCGTTTACAAATTCCGCTCGATGATCACTGACGCTGAAAAGGATGGCGCTGTTTGGGCCAGCCAGAACGACGTCCGGGTCACAAAGGTCGGCGATTTTATCCGCAAGGTCCGGATTGACGAGCTGCCACAGATATTTAACGTCTTAAACGGAACTATGGCGTTCGTCGGCCCGCGGCCAGAGCGGCCGGTATTTGTGGAGCAGTTGTCGGAAAAAATCCCGTTCTATAGCGAGCGGCATCGGGTAAAGCCGGGACTGACCGGTTGGGCCCAACTTTGCTTCGCCTACGCAGATAATGAAGAGGATACGCGAGAGAAGCTCAGGTTCGATCTGTATTACATCAAGAATCAAAGCCTGCTTCTTGATCTACTGGTTATAATTCAGACAGTAGAAGTGGTACTGTTCAAGAAGGGTTCCAGGTAAAAAGAATCGGAAGATAGATACACGATATTGACGAGGTCAAAGGACATGTCTGAAAAACACAAACGGCTTGGTTTTGGAATTATGATTAGCGCTCTGGTTGCTCTGGCGGGTTGTTCAGGTACGCCTGTGTCCTCTCAGAGTGATATCGAGCGGGCGCTGGCGTCCGGGCCGGACGCCATGCCAGATGATTACGTGCTGGGGCCTACGGATGTGCTTACCGTATCGGTATGGCGCAATGATGACCTGAGCCTATCCGTGCCGGTCCGCCCCGATGGCAAAATTTCAGTACCCTTGGTTGGCGATGTCATGGCCAACGGCCGAACCCCTGAGGAACTTAGCGAAAGCATTCGGTCCTCTCTGACTGAATACATTCGGGAACCTCAGGTCAGTGTTGTGGTCACTTCTATGGGAAGTCACGAATTTACGGACCGGGTTCGGGTAACCGGCGCCGTCCGCCAGTCTATTTCCACGCCGTACAGGCAGGGCATGACCGTTCTGGATATTTTTCTCAGCGCCGGGGGCGCCAACGAATTCGCTGCGCTAAACGAGTCAAGGCTGCACCGCGAATCCAACGGAAAAGTCATTAGCATTCCCGTTCGTCTTCGGGACATCCTCACGGAGGGTAGTATTGAAACCAATTACACCATCCGCCCGGGAGATATTCTGTCGATTCCCGAGCGCAATTTCTGATTATTATTTACCACAGCAGTTGCTGAAAACCGTAAGCGCAAACAGGAAGTTGTAGGTTATGGCGATACCTTTAGCCCAGATACCAGCGGAAGTGCTGAGAGAAATCCGCAAGTACAAGTGGACGGCATTCTTTACCTTTGCCCTGGTAAGTTTTCTGGTTTTGGGTGCCGGGTTCATCTGGCCTTATCAGTACCGATCCGAAGTTGTCATCTTTGTGGATGACAGCAATATCATCCGGCCTCTGATGGAAGGGCAGGCAGTCACCACCGAAATCAGCGAACGCACATCCACCGCCCGGGAGATGCTGCAAAGCCGCCTTATACTGGAACGGTTGGCGTCTGACATGGACATATTTTCTGGCCCCGCACCCTCACCGGAGCAGCTTGAAGCCAGAATCGCCAAACTTCGCAGCCAGCTCTCGGTCGTGCCCCGGGGCGAAAATTACTTCGGCATTCGCTACACCACCACATCGCAAATGGATGCCTTTCGGATTTCGCAACGGTTAGGGCAGCTTTTTATCGAGCAGAGCCGTGATCGCAAGCGCAAGGAAAGCCGCAACGCCTACGAATTTATCGACAAACAGGTAAAAAGCTACGAAGCCCAATTGACCAGCGTTGAACAGCGTATGAAAGAATTCCTGTCAGACAACAGGGATGGCACCGAACAGGAAGCCAATGCTCGAATGGCATCACTCCGAGCAGATCTTGAGCTGGCTGAGCTTGATCGCAAAGAGCTTGAAACCCGGGTGTCATCGCTGGTCAGCCAGATTCAGGGCGTTCGTCCGACTCTTGCCCAGGGCCAAACGGAAGACGCTTTCCGGGAGAGAATAAAATCCATGGAAGAGCGGTTGGATTCATTGCGCCTGCAGTACCACGACACCTACCCTGACATCATCATTACCCGTGAACAGCTGGCAGAGCTTCGCAAGCAGCGCGAAAGGGCCAATAATGAGCCTGCAACCGAAATTCCGGAACGGTCAGAAGGTGGGGGTATTCCCAACCCTGTGTATCAGGAGCTTGGTGTTTCATTGTCCAACGCAAGGGCGAACCTGGCGTCTGTTGAGACCAGAATCAGTTCCCTGGGAGAGTTGTTGGACAGGCAGGAAGAACGCATGGTTCGTATCCAGTCCAACAAGGCTGAATTTTCAGAGATCACCCGCGATATGGAAGTCAACAAACAGATTTACGACGACCTGCTGAAACGCCGCGAAAAAGCGAGGGTATCCATGCACCTAGACATTGAAGGGCAGGGCATGAACTTTCGCATTGCGGAAGTCGCCCAATATCCGACAAGCCCGCAAGGCGCCAAGTTCCCAATGTTTGCTTTTGCGGGTCTGTTCCTGGGTGCGCTGGCACCCTTCGGTGCACTGGCGGGCATACTGCAGCTTGATCCACGGGTCCGCGCCAGGGAGCAATTGGAAGACGGCATCGGCCTTCCGGTTCTTGTGGATATACCCGCTGTCCGAACCCCTTATGAGAAACGCAGTAGCCGAAAACAAACGCTGTTCATATTTATCTTCGTTTTCCTGGCGATCACCGGATACGTCGGAATTATCGTAGCCAAACATATGGGAGTGGTTTGATGTCCAGCCAGGAAGACAGGATCGCCAAGCCGACCGAATCCGATAAAAGCGCTCGCGAGCAAAGTGCAGACAATCAACAGCGGCAGCCAGAGCCCGAGTCCGAGTCGTCGCAGCGTGGTAAAGAACTGGCCCAGGATTCCCGCCTGCTGGTGCCAAGCTCACTGGAGCTGGGCGAAGGGGCTGTCGACAAATATGTCATCAGCAAACAGATCGCCCGCATGCAGGAGCCACGCCGGCTAACCCCAGACGATCTGGCCGAGCGGCGGATTATTTACCCGGAAAGCCCAGAAAGAGACCTAGTTAACCGTTTCCGTGATTTGCGTACCAAGCTGCTTGAACTTTCCGGGGGCAACAACTTTACACTGGTCGTCAGTGGCGCCAGCGAGCACGCCGGGTCCTCGTTTGTTGCCCTGAATCTGGCAGCAGCCTTTGCGTTTGACCAATCCAAAACCGCCGTCATTGTGGATTGCAATCTGCGAGAGCCATCGCTGAACACCGCGCTGGACATCATGCCCGAAGCCGGGCTGACAGACTTTCTGGAAGACTCCGACTATGAAATCGGGCGGATTATTTACCCCACCGGCATACCACGTTTAAGGCTGATACCGGCCGGTACCCGGCGGGAAACCTCAGCCGAATTCTTCACATCGTTCCGCATGAAACAGTTCCTTCAGGCGCTCAGAAGGCGCTACCCGGACCGCTTCATCGTATTAGACACGGCACCCATATCGGATTCGCCAGATGCCAGAATTCTGACGGACCTTTGTGACTATGGATTGCTGGTGGTGCCCCATGGCAAGCTGACGCCGGGCCGGATCGAAAACGCCGCCAGCGCCTTCAACCCGGATAAATTCGTAGGGGCAGTTATCAATGGCTGATAGCAGGAAGCTCAATTCATGCAAAGGACTGCGAGGCCGAATCCTGTGCTTCGCCCTGACCAGTGTGCCGGTTATCGTCATCGCTGCACCGCCAGAAATCTATGTGGGCTTTGACGCCAGGGCCAGCGATAACATCGCAGAAACCGCAGACGACAAGCAAAGCGATATCGAAAACCGCGCCTTTTTGCGGGGCAGCTACCAGACCGACCCGGGTCGATGTGTGGCCAGTATTGACGGGCAGATTAGTTACTCGGTATACGCAGACAGCACGTTTGACCCTGAAACCCGGTTCGACGGCGGTGCCCTCGGCCGCTGTGAGCTGGCCACGGGGCTTTACTGGAGCGCCGAAAACCAGATCAGCGATGTGGAGCGCAGCAGCCGTTTTGGCAACACCCCGGACAACCGAACCCGCAAGAACATCTTCCGGACCGGCCCCGACTATCGCTGGCGGCTGTCGCCAAGGGACAGCATCCAGTTTTCATCGCGTTATGAGAATACGGAATTCAGCGATCCGGAGGATATCGACAGCAACCGGGTAACGGGTTCAATTGCCTGGAACCACCTGTTCTCCTCGGATTTTTCCGCGGGTCTCTCCACGGCCATCAGCGAGGCAGAACTGGATACCGATGCTGACATCCGGACGCAAACCGTTAGTGTCACTTTCAACAAACGCTGGGCCACAACCTCACTTAGCGGCTCCCTGGGGGTCAGCGAAATTGAAACTGAACAGGGCTCGTTCAAGCAGAAGTCAGACGGCTTAGTGGGTGACCTAAACCTGACCCGTGTTCTGGATTCAAGCGCCAGCGTTTACGTCAGAGCCTCCCGGGAATTAACCGACCAGACATCGGATTTCGATATCCGGTTTGATGACTTCACGTTTGAACGACAAGAAAGCATCACACTGGAAGCAACCATCGTCGAAACCGGTCTGAACAAAACCTTCAGCAATGGCGATTCAATGGTCCTTGCGGCTTATGCAAATCGGTCTGACTACCTGGATTCCGCAGAACAGGAAGACAGGATCGGCCTGAGGGCAGGTTACACAAGGCGGTTGTCACCCAGTGTCTCTGCCGTTGCGAATGCCCGATATGACTACCTGACCTTCGAATCAGACCAGTCCGACGATCAGGTGACGGGGCTGGATATCGGCCTTAACTATCAGGCCTCACGCCGGTTGGAGCTGAGAGGCCGGATCGGCAGAAACGAACGCACCAGCGACAACGCCACCCAGGAATATGAAGAGAACTGGGTATTGGTCGGTATCGAATACAGGCTTCGATAAGCCCGCAGCCAGCAAACGCAAAAGGTAAACACGAATGAGCGACATCCAAAACGCACTGACCATCGATGTGGAAGACTACTTCCAAGTTGCTGCACTGGCTGAAGCCGTTCGCCGGGAAGATTGGCACTCCATGGAATACCGGGTAGAGGCCAATACCAACCGCCTGTTGAGTCTGCTGGACAAACACGACACCAAAGCTACTTTTTTTACCCTGGGCTGGGTGGCGGAAAAATCCCCCGAAATGGTCCGCACCATCCAGAAAGCCGGCCATGAGATTGCCAGCCACGGTTACAGCCACCAACTGATCTACAACCAGACGCCAGACGTGTTCCGCGAGGAAACCCGCCGTTCCAAGGCCATCCTGGAAGACATCACGGGGGAAGCCATTACCGGCTATCGGGCGGCAAGCTACTCCATTACCAACGAGAGCCGCTGGGCGCTGGATATACTGGCCGAAGAAGGGTTTGTATGGGATTCCTCCATATTCCCGGTTCATCACGATCGCTACGGTATGCCTGGCACTCCGCGCTGGCCGCACAGGCTAACCACAGACAAAGGCCACACGCTGGCAGAGTTCCCGCTCAGTACTCTGAAATTTCCAGGTTACACCTTGCCCATCGCGGGCGGCGGCTACTTCCGGCTGTTTCCCTACTGGTTTAGCCGCTGGGGCCTGGGCAGCATCAACCGCCAGGGCCAGCCGTTTGTGTTCTATCTGCACCCCTGGGAAGTAGATCCCGGCCAGCCAAAGCTGGACGTAAAATGGTTCTCCCGCTTCCGGCATTACAATAACCTGGAGGTATGCGAGGCCCGGCTGGATAAACTGATCAGCCATTTCTCATTCGTGCCCATGGGCGAGGTACTGCGCAACCAGGGGCTGCTGGGTGCGCAGGCATCGCAGCCCGTTCAGCTGAACACGGCCAGCGGGCTGGCATAATGGTTCTTATTTTCTGGGCGTCCTTTTTTCTGTTGTTCTACATCTACTTCGGCTACCCGCTGGCCATCAAGGCAGTTGCAACGCTCAAACCGCGGCCGGTCGATAAATCCAACGATTACCAGCCAAGCGTGTCCATCCTGATCGCCGCCTATAACGAAGCCAAAGACATCGAAGCCACGCTCCTTAATAAGCTGGAACTCGATTACCCCGCCGACCTGATGGAAATACTGGTGATTTCCGATGAATCGGACGACGGCACCGACGACATCGTGAAGCGGGTTGCCCAGACTGCGGCCTTCCCCATACGTCTTTACCGTCAGGTGCCTAGGCAGGGTAAGACAGCAGGTTTGAACACGCTAAAAAACCACGCCAAAGGCGACATCCTGCTGTTCTCCGACGCCAACTCCGAATGGGACGCCCAGGCCGTCAGCGCACTGGTCAGCAATTTCAACGACCCCACCGTAGGATATGCCACCGGCAAAATGATCTACGTTCACCAGGACGGCTCCCTGGTCGGCGACGGCTGCAGCGCCTACATGAAATACGAAAACTGGCTACGGCTGCAGGAAACCCAGGCAGGCTCCGTGGTGGGCGTAGACGGTGGTATAGACGCCATGCGCAAATCACTGCACCAGCCCCTGAACGCTGACCAGTTGCCCGATTTTGTTCAGCCATTAAAGGTAGTAGAGCAGGGCTACCGTGTGGTTTACGAACCAAAGGCCCTGCTGAAAGAAGAGGCCCTGACCGACGGCGCCAGTGAATTCAGCATGCGCGTCAGGGTCAGCCTTCGGGCACTCTGGGCTCTGAAAGACATGAAACACCTGATGAATCCGGCCCGTGATGGCCTTTTTGCCTGGCAGATGATATCTCACAAACTATTGCGATACGGCGCCTTCGTGCCCATGATCACCCTGGCCCTGGCTACACTGATCTTGGCGCCCAAAGGCGGCATCTACCTGCTCGCCGCGCTGGGCTATATTGCATTTGTCGCCCTTGCCTGGCAGGGCCACAAAAAAGAGGCGGAGGGCGAATCCCTGTCGGCTGTGTATTCGATACCTTATTACTTCATGCTCCTGAACCTGGCCTCCTACAAAGCCTGTGTTGCGTTTTTAAAGGGTGAGAAGAAGGTTATCTGGAACCCAAGGAAGGGATGACGAATGGCGTTGCCGAAGCTTGAAGCAATACTGGAAGGCAGAAATCTTCCTGGGCTTGATGGCTTTCGAATGATTGCCGTCATATCTGTGGTTCTGGCGCATTCTGGCGTGAATTCGTTTTTTACGGCGCGCCATGGTGTTGCTGGCTTTTTCGTCCTTAGTGGTTTCCTGATTACTTGGTTACTACTCAAGGAGTATGAAAGTTCCGGCCGCATTTCGTTGCGCGATTTTTACATGCGCAGATCTCTCCGTATATTTCCCGCCTACTACGCTTTTATTCTGGTATCAATCGGCTGGGATTTATTTCGAGGGAATGACGATATTAATGAGGCGATTCTCCCCGGCCTGTTTTACCTAATGAATTATCATAATGCGCTGGAGGGGCATTCAACCTCTTCATTGGCTCATACGTGGTCTTTAGCGGTCGAGGAGCAGTTCTATCTGCTTTGGCCAATTATGTTCTTAGCGCTCATCAAAAAGGGTCGTGAGTATACTATCGGATTTCTGATTATTATAAGCCTCCTTGTAATGGCATGGCGAAGCTATAGCTTCACTATTTTGGATTTTGGCACCTCCTACGCTTATAACGCATTTGATACACGCTTTGACAATCTGGCTATCGGCTGTTTGATAGCTTTCCTCATAGAGAGAAAATCGTTTCTCAGGTTCGCAAACACGCTCAGTAGTAGTGCATGGATGCCTCTTTTAACAATCAGTTTGCTCTATGCCTCACGGCAGATTCCGTCCGAAAATTATGAGTATGGTCCTGCCTTTACGATTGATGCATTATTGCTAGGGGTATTACTTTTACAGTTTATACGCCTTAGCCATGGACATTTGTGGGGATGGCTCAACCATTCATGGGTTGTCTATATAGGAATTATTAGCTATCCAATTTATTTATGGCATGTGTGGGGCCTTCAGGCAGGTAACAAGCTCAATTTTTTACCAGAAATTCTTCAGACAACTGCGGGTATCCTGATTAGTGGTATGTTGGGGGCGCTTTCCTACCATCTCCTCGAAAAGCGTTTCCTTGCGCTCAAGAGGAAATATGAAAGACCGTCGAAGAGTGCTAACACCTGTAGACAGGTAATTCCTGCTGAGGTCTTCGAGAAGGGGGGGGGCAGTTGAAGATCTTACATCTGATTGACAGCGGCGGGCTTTACGGTGCGGAGAAAATGCTGCTGAGCCTCGTCCAGGAGCAAAAACACCGGGGACTTGAGCCGATGATTCTCAGTGCCGGTGAGCCAGGGATTAGCGAAAAACCTCTTGAGACAGAAGCGATAGCTAAAGGGTTACCGGTAACTCCATGGCGGATGAAACCAGGTTTTAACCTGCAAGAAGCCTGGAAAATCCTGAAGTGGGCTCAGGAAAATAAGTATCAACTCCTGCATTCTCATGGCTTCAAATTCAATGTCCTCCTGGGTATGTATCCTGAGTGGGTCAGGCGAATCCCGATGATCTCCACCATACATGGTTATGTTCATGCACCTCGGTTTTCGAAGCTTTGGGTTTACGAATGCCTTGATCGCCTTGCTATTCGGAAAATGCAAGGCGTGGTTCTGGTTGCCGATGCGATGAAAAAAGAGTTTCGGTGCAACTTTCCGTCTGAACGCCTCGAAATCATCCCAAATGGCCTGAATATTTCAGAACTCGAGAAAGCCGCTTCTGTTGCACTGGACGAGCCTTTCCGATCGTTTATCAATTCCCACAATCCAATCATGCTTGGTATCGGTAGGCTGTCGCGGGAGAAAGGATTCGATCGATTGATCAGAGCCTTTGCCGACCTTAAGCAGAGATATCCTGATGCGGGGTTAATCATTGTGGGAGAGGGAACGCTTCGTTCGGAATTTGAAGCTCTGATTGACCAGCTAAAGATTAGATCTGACGTTCTCATGCCAGGCTATTGCGACACAGTGCCTTCCTTATTAAATTGCTCAACACTGTTGGTGATGCCGTCTCTGACTGAAGGTTTGCCAATAACACTGCTGGAGGCGATGTCGCTTAAAACTCCCGTCGTAGCCTCTGCAGTTGGCGAAATCCCGAAAGTGCTGGGTAATGGCGACGGAGGGGTAGTTTTGAGCGACGTTGAGCCCCAAACGATTGCAGCGGCTATCGACCGCTGTATCACCCATACACATCAATCGAATGAAAAAGCAGAGTGGGCCTGTTCCAGGGTCAAGGGTAAACATTCCTCCGAGGCAATGTGCGTTCACTACCTGCAATTTTATAACAGGATACTCGAGGTATGATGATTGTTCGCTCAGCGAGATACCTGCTTACCCGGTTGGTTTTTATTTTGATGGGATTGCCGGTTCAGCGATACCGTAAAGAGGTTGAACGCCTTTGGAGCATGATCGAAGAAGACCGGTTGAGAGAATTGGACGGAATACTGTCACAGAACCGACCTCTAAACTCGAAAGGTGAGCAGGTAACGGGGCTGAATGATTTAGAAGCCGCACCATCGCTGTCCAAGAAGCAACTTCGATCTCAGACATTGCAGAGTAAGGACAAAAACGGAGCAGCAAGTTTCGGACGGCATACGGCGGGTACAACGGGTGAACCAACCCATGTGTTCCTCAACCGACAGGAGCTCGCCCGGATGTTGGGCGTTCGTGACTATTGTTTTAGGCACTATGGTTTGAAGCTTGGTCAGCGTGAAGCCAGGTTGTGGGGCAGGCCCGAGTCCGGTTTTAAATCTCGGGTTAAGAATTTTGTGGTGAACAGGCGCGTTTTTCATCCTGTCGGTTCCGACGCAGAACAGGAAATTGCAGTTCTGTTGAAATGGCGTCCAGATTATATCTACGGGTATGCGTCTCTTTTACTCGAGGCAGCTAAGGTTCTCGATCGAATGGACATCTCGTTCGAGCCGCCGAAGTGTGTGGTGTGTACTGCTGAGTCGATCCTCCCGGCTCAAAAGGAGTTTATATCGCGTGTCTTTAGGGCTCCTTTAGCGGAGGAATATGGCTCAACTGAGTTTGATGTGATTGCCTTCGAGTGTATTGATGGCCATCGTCATTTAGTGAACCCATGGCTCATTGTCGAAGAAGGTGAGGAAAATGGTCTTATTTCTGATGCTTCCCGCGCAACTCAAGATTTAATCCGGTATGAACTTGGAGACTCCTTCACGTTGCGCAATTCAGAGTGCTCCAGACTAGGAAGTGCCAGTTTTCTAGAGCAATTAGATGGAAGAACTATCGATTTGTTCTTTTACATCAACAAAGACCATAAGATTCATATTATAACAATCGCAAGATTACTCGATCGCTACTTTTCCGAGAATGATGATGTTTTATCATTTCAAATCGTTCAGAACGAATATTCTTCTCTCGAGGTTGTAATTAATTCTGTTCCAGCTAGAGGTATGCATCATTTTCAGTCATTTCTCGAAACTGAGGTTGGCAAGACAACTAACGCCGAAGTTGAAGTGATACTTTCCATCGATGGAAGCAGAACCACTAGAAAGAAACGAAATTATTTCATACAGAACATGAAGGTGCCGGAATGAATAAGTCAGATAAAGACAGGTTAACTATTTCGGCAGTCGGCGATATCTCTCTAGGCGATCATCCTGTGTGCGCTGGGTTTGGCATGCGTCGCGCTTTTGCTAAAAAGGCCGAGGGTGTACTTGGTGAGATATCTCATGTTTTCAAGGATTCTGATATCTGTATCGGTAATCTTGAGACTGTTACGTCAAATGCGGGTCTCAAACCTTTGTGGTTGCCGTCTTATGAGATGCGTGGCAACCCTTCGGCCCTGGCATTTGTTAAATCAGCGGGTATTGATACGCTCGGCGTGGCTAACAATCATGCGATGCAGCATGGTCGGAAAGCGTTTGCTGACATGACAAAGCAAATTGAAGGCGCCGGAATTTCCGTGATCGGGTTGGATGAAGGCGGCCGCACACGACTCAAAAAAGTTGTGCATGAGAGCGGAAATGAAAGCATTGTCTATTCAATTTCGACCCGGCCGGAAGAATGGGACGATAGCCCTGAAGGCGTTCCCTATAGTCTCAGGGAAGCCAATGACAAACTGATCGAGGAAGCCAAACTCCTTCGGCAACAGTGCTCAGGCTTTTTGATATGCTCCATTCACTGGGGGTTGGAGTTTTTGGACTACCCTGGACCAGATCAGGTTGAACTAGGCCGTCAGCTTATCGACGCCGGTGTCGATGTGGTGCTTGGACACCATTCTCACGTGCTGCAGCCAGTCGAACGCTATAAAAAGGGCCTGATCTTTTATTCTTTGGGAAATTTCGTGTTTGACCTTTGGCCTCGGTCGACGAAATTGACAACCGTTGCCAAAGTCAGGCTGGAAGCAGGTCACGAACCGGAGTATGAGTGTGTACCTGTAGAAATAGCGGACGATCTTACACTGTCTGTTGCCTCACCATCGGCTGCGAAAGAAATTGCCAGTCTGTTGTCGTGGGACAGGTACGAGAGCTTGCTTGGCAAGCCAAGTGAGGAGGAATACACGCAGCTGTATTTTGACGAAACCAAGGAATTCCGCTACTCAAGTTATCGATATTTTGCTCGGAATCTTCATCGCTATCCCCCATGGTTTCTTGTGCAATCATTGGCTCGAACGGCGCTGAGGCGTCTGACAGGGAGTTAAGACGGTAGTCTCTGGTGTTGGTGCAGATTGCTAACGACTTCGATGAGTCGCTGTTTATCGGTTTCCCAATTATACTTTTCTTGTACTGCTTGGTAACCGCATTCTCCCAGCGCTTGGCGAACTGCTGGGTCTCGCAAATATTCGAGTCTTTCAGCAATATCAGCTGGATCAAGATCCCGACAGACTACGCCACAGCTTGTCTCGTTAATAATGCGCTGAATAGGCAACACCTCTGTCGCTAATACCGGAATTCCTGCCAGCATGTAGTCAAAAATTTTGTTAGGGATCGTGTGGTTCCAGTGACCACAAACACGGTAGGTGAGCGCCCCCACGTTTGCATTTCTCATCAACTCGTCCACTTCATCTTGGGAAAGCCAGCCGTGTACTCTGACTGATTCCTCTATGTCCAGCTTCTGGACCATGTCGATCAGTTTCTTTTTGCTTGCACCTTTGCCGACGATGTCGACCTGAATCGTATTTTTGGCATAACCTTTTTTTATGAAGTGGGCGGTTGCTTCAACCAGTAAGTCCAGGCCCCGCAACTCAGTCAGAAATCCAACGTAAACAATTCTTAAAATTTCACCGGTATGGTGATGCCGTTGACTGTTGTACTTATCGACCGGCGGCGTGTTGCTGACAATGGTTACTGCGTTGGCCGGAACGCCCATAGCCAGAAGCCGATCACGGGATTCTTCAATCATAGCGATTGTATGGTTTACCCTCGGCAGAACGGACTTCTCATAACGGGCTGCAACTGAGGGACTTTTGATGATCTTTTCGAACCAGGATTGGTTGGTATATTTCGCTGAAGACCCATACATTTCAGGATAAACCTCAGCCATATCGAATACCACTTTGGCTTTCCTGAATCGGGCAATTGTAGTGGCGGCCCGAACAAGAGGCAGATCGCGAACGATAATGACTGGGTCAGATGCTCCATTGATGCTTTTCAAGATGGTGTAAATCCAGACCGGATTGAACCAAAGCGGAAAATTAAAGAGTTTCTGGAATAATCGCGGGAGCGACTTGAAGCGCGGTAGCCGACGAATTTGAAATTCGCCGGACGATTCGTAGATAGGTTTCTGGTCAAGGTTTCTTGCAACGATGGTCACGCGATATTTGGCCTCTGTAAGGGCCTTTGCAAGTTTTTCGACTCGGACATCCCAAGGGTAATCTTCCTTATACACGATAAAAATGTCCAAGATGGCTTAACTCCATGTAGTTGCAGATCAGTTTTATATTCAGAAATTGTATCATGCGCAGCAATAGCCTCGAGAAGTAACAGTGAGATATCTGGTCACTCAGGCCAACGGATTTGAGCGGTCTAATTCCGGGTTTTGTGTAACTCCCTGCTCTGTTTTGTAACACTGATGCCGCCGTCACAAAGCACTCAGCCCTGAGTGGAGTATCTTGATGGCGTCGGAGATATCCAAACACATCACAAACTTTCACCTAGGAGGCTTGCAATGGAAAATGCTCTGAACAGACGGTTAAAAAAACTCCACTGCTCAAGCTTTGGAGTTGCTCTCATCTTATCTTCTGCCTGTGCAGGCGCTGCCCCCGCGATAACCAACCTGGAAAAAGGTCCTGCAGCGGCGGAACTGGAGGAAGGAGCTCGGATAGTTCTTAGTGGCCAGGGGTTCGGTGACAAATTGCAAGACCCGGCTGTATTGTACGACCATGCAGACTCCGCATGGGAAAATGGTATTCTGAATAACTATCATGCTTCTTTCACCGACATGCAATTGATCCAAAGGATAGACGAGGATTCCAATACACTTTGGGCGAAGCCAAGTGTGCCGGATGACAATAATAGTGGGGTACTGATTGCGAAGTCGAGAGAGGCACGCGATGGTGAACCAGGCAGTCAATACTACGGTAAAGGGAATAATAATTTCCTGGGGTGGCCAACAGCCCACGGCGGAATTGATGTTGCGTCAGACTCTGATCATATGTATGCGTCCTTTTGGATGAAACTTCCCTATGACCTCGGCACTTACTATGCAATACCTGGAGATGCCGATTCCCGAAAGTTCATTGACGGCGGGGATGCAAATTACGGAGAAAGGATCTCAATAGAAGGGATTGATGGTTATGGCAGAGTAATAGCTTATGAGCCAAGTCTAGGTAGTGTGGAACACGGATGGTTATTTTTCGAACCTCCAGTGAGGTTGTCCTGGACTAGTCTGGTTGGTAAAAGAATCACCGGCGTTGATTCCGGCACTACCATTTTATTCCCAGAGGAATCCTCAAAAGGTAAGTTCGATCAGTATGGCTTTCTCGCTCCCAGGGGGAAATATGCCCGGTTCTGGTCCTCTGAGGGTGGCAATGGCTATCGTTTTTCAATGGGAAATGTTGGTGTTGCAGGAACCAGCACTGTGTTTTGGGCTCATAAATTTGAGATCCTCTCGCCCACTCCCGGGCAATGGAACTTTTTTGAGTTTGAGTTGGATGTGGGCGATATTGTGACTGGCGAAAAACCGTCTTTGACAGTGAGGCTGAACGGAGAAATATTTGTAGAAGGGAATAGTGTGTGGGCCGATCAATTTCTTGTTGAAACAGCCGAGCAAGGTCTTCAGCAGGAAGGGGGGTTAACACCTGCGCTCCTGGGTATAAACGATTTTATGTCAGTGCCATTCAGTTTTGATTTAGACGATATCTATTTTGACGACACGCTCCAGCGGGTTATGGTTTGCTCAAGGAGTACAATTGCTTCAGTACATTCGGGCGAGGGCAGTTGTGAGCTTCAGCACATTGCCAAGTGGGATACTGGTTCAATTGAGTTCGATACATACTTTGGCGCACTTGATACGTCCAAAAACGATCTGTTTGTCTATGTTTTTGACGAAAACGGTGTGCCCAATTCAATGGGGTTTCCACTGAATAATGTCTCCCTCGGTTCGCCAAATCCGCCTTCGGCTGTCGTAGTCGAGTAAAAAGGAATTTTTAGTGAATTTGTTATCTTCTTTGGTAAAGATCGGGGTCAAATACGGAGGGCTACGCCTCGCTGAGAAAATGGCTCGCAACTACCCCCGCATTCTTATGTATCATCGTTTCGATGAGCACGGAAAGGGAAAAGGGGTAAGTGCGGATCAGTTTGAGCACCAGATTTCAGAATTGAGCGCAAACTTTGAATGCATCACGATCTCCGAGATTGCGGCAAGAATCAAAAGCGGCCAACGGATAGCCCGTGGAAAACCTGTTGCCTGCGTGACTGTTGATGACGGTTACGCAGATTTTTATGAGATAGCCTTCCCGATTCTCAAACGTTATCAAGTCCCCGCCTCGTTTTACGTTACCACTGGTTTTGTGGACGGAGATTGCTGGTTTTGGTACGACCGCCTCGAATGGATTGTCAGCCACAGTGTAGACAATAAGGTGACGAGCGACGGCCGGATCTACTCTAGCGCAGAATGGAATGGAGATAAGGCAAAAGTTTGGGGCCTGTTGGTTAGCGACTACCTGAAAAAAGATGGCTCTGACATCGAGAATCTCTTGCAGGATCTGTCGTCCCAGGTGGGAGTGCAAGTGCCACAGACAGCGCCAGAACACTATAAAGCTGTGACCTGGGATCAGTTGAGAGAAATGCGGGAAGCGGGCATTGAGATTGGTGGGCACACGGTGAACCACTACAGCCTTGGGAGACTGGATGCCCAAGATGTGATGGACGAACTTAAAACCTGCCGAAATCGCCTGGCGGACGAGCTTGGTGAGGCGCCAAAAGCTTTCTGTTATCCCAACGGACAGCCTGCTGATATCCCGGCGGATTACGCCAAAGTTCTACGGGAGGCTGGCTTCGAGTCCAGCGTTGTCGCTTATTACGATAAGCAAGGCATGGCTGACCCCTACGCCCTGCGAAGGCATGGTATCGGGGAAAGCTGGTACGAATTCCAGAAAACGATCCGGGGAGTGGATCGTCTCGGCGCTGTGCTGTTAGGGCGTAACAATGTTTTCGATTGGGGAGAGACTTAATGCCAGACCCAAGGATGGTTGGAGTAATGCAGGGATATGCGTTTCAGCAGCGAAAGGGCTCAGCCTTTTATCATCTTTTTCGCGAGCTTGATGATGCTGGGGGGTTGGCAGGCGTAGCTGACCTTGATATCCCCCGTTGGCTCCGGATGGGGCTTCGTATTAAAAATGTGGCCGCTAGTCGTATCAAATGGAACGCCAGGGACCAGCTGGATTTAACCCGCTATCACCTGCTGAGCCACAAGGGAAAACGTGCGTTGAGGTCGTTTGACGGTGAATTCAATTCGGTGCTGCAGATCGGTTCGAATATGAACCTGAACGCTTACTGCAGTGAAAAGGACATTCCCGCGTTCTCCTTTCACGATAACAACGTGTTTGCCTACACCCGCTCTCTTCCTCCGGGTATTCTGCCAAAAAGCCGCATTCAGGCGGCGATCGGTTACGAGAAGCGTGTATACGAGGGCCTGTCTGGTGTATTTACGATGAGCAAAACGCTGGCGCGTTCTTTCGTGACTGATTTTGGTCTGCCGGAAGAGAAAGTCCACTATGCGGGGTTTGGCAGCCCATTTGTCGCCGAGTCCTTGGGTAGCAAAGAATACGGCCATCAACGCATCCTTTTTGTCGCATCTCACTCTTTCGAGAGAAAGGGGGGTGTTACTCTGCTTAATGCGTTCCGGAAGGTAAAGAAGTCCTTTCCGGAGGCCCAGTTGGTTCTTGTTGGCAGGGATTGGGACATTGATGAGCCAGGGGTGGAAATTCACGGGTTTCTGGATAAGCGGGATCCGGTTGATAACGCAAAATATCAGCAGCTGTTCCGGGGCGCATCCATGTTTGTAATGCCCTCGTTTAATGAAGCCTTTGGGGAGGTGTTTGTAGAGGCTATGTCTCACGGCCTGCCCTGCATTGGCACGAACACTGGTGTTATGCCGGAAATTATTTGTGGCAACGGCGCCGGGGAAGTAATTGAACCCGGGGACGTGGAGGCGCTGGCTGAAAACATTCTTGGTTTGTTGGGTGACCCTCGAGGGCTTCGTGAGAAGGGCGAAGCCGGGCATCTTGCTGTGCGAACAGAGTACAGTTGGGATAACGTGGTAGGGAGAGTGAACAAAGTGGTTAATAGTTTTTTGTGAGAGTAACCTTCCTCTCAAAGTCCAGGCGGAATCTGTATCCAGTTTCGAAGAGTTCAGATGTCACACTAAATCGAGTTGAAATTAAATGGAATTAACAGAGCACGCGGACGTTGAAAAGTCATTGGATGCTGGGGGCTTAGCTCCTATGGTTTCTGTCCTGATACCTGCTTTTAACCGTGCTGCATACATCAAAGAAACCGTTGAATCGGTCCTGTCTCAGAATTATGAGAGCATCGAGCTCATAGTCATTGATGATGGTTCAACGGATGGAACCCATGAAATCCTTACGCGTTATGCGGAGGATGGGAAGATCACCTTGCTGACGCATCCCGGTTGTGATAACCGGGGGCAGGCAGCATCACTTAATCTGGGTTTGCAGAGCGCCCACGGGGAGTACCTGGCTATTCTGGACAGTGATGATCTTTTTTTGCCTGGTAAAATTGAGGCGCAGGCAGATTACTTGAGCCAGCATCCGGACGTTGGACTCGTTTACGGCATGGGCGAGGGCGTCGATGGAGAAGGACATTGGCTTTACGATATTCACTCGCCGGATCATATTGAACCAAATGATCCGAATGCCGTCCTGCTGGACTGTTATTTCCTGCTTCCCCAGAATGCTCTTGTCCGCCGGTCCGTCTACGAACAGGTTGGTCTTTTTGAAGAGTGTTTTCGAGCTGCGCAGGATCACGACATGTTGATTCGCATCGCCGAGAAAACCCGTTTTGCTTTTATTCCAAAAAAACTTTTTCAGTATCGCCGTCACGGCGATTCCATCAGTAATAATGGGCAACGTCGACGTTGGACAAATGGTTTTGAAATCCTGGCTCGCGCAAAAGCAAGATATCCATATCGGAGCGCCACCATCCGAAAGCGGCGGGCTCTGCTCAACTATCGGATGTCCCAGGTTTGTTGGCAAGAGAATAAGCGTGTTGCTGCGATAGGCTACCTGTTAAAGTCCGGGCTTCTGGATCCCGCTCGTGGCTTGAATGTAGTGACCGGTCGGGAGAGGCCAGACTAACGAACGGCAAGTAGCACAGGCAGTAAAGGAAGGAACACATGCCAGCCAGGGAGCCAATACTTTTTATCAGCAACAAGCTGATTAATCCATATGCTGGCACTGAAAGTCAGTTATTGCAGTTGATTAAACACCTGCCACGAGATCAGTTTGAGCCCCGGTTGTTGGTATTGCAGCGTTCAGAGCTTTCCGATTCGGGTTCCATAGCATGTGAAGTGGATGTTCTGGGCCATTCCAGTCTTCTGGATCCCCGAACCTGGATTTCATTCTGGCGCTATGCCAGAAGGGCTGCGTCCAGTGGCTTCGGTATTGCTCACATCTATTTTCATGATGCATCTATTTTCGGTCCGCCGCTGCTAAGCGCAGTTGGAATTCGTTCCATCATTTCACGGCGAGACATGGGTTATTGGTATAATCCTACCTATCTGCGCGTCCTTCGAGTTACCGGAAAGTTTACGGACAGAGTGGTTGTAAACAGCCAGGCGGTTGGCGATGTGACTTGCAAAGAGGAGCGGATACTCGCTGGCAAAATCAAAGTGATTTATAACGGCTATGAAGATTCCGGTGATTCTAGCGGGGCAACTGCTGCAGATATTATAGATATAAAAGAAAATGGGCTTGGACCAATTGTGTTTCTGGTGGCCAATTATCGACCTCTCAAACGAATTGAAGACGCTATTTGGGCGATGAGCCTGGTTGTGGAGGCTGGTGGCAATGCCCAGCTGGTCATCATCGGAAGTGGCGCTTGGGATCCGTTAAAGCAACTGGCTGAAGATCTGGGCCTTGCTCAGCGAGTCCACTTCCTCGGTGGGCGTGATGACGTGAAAAAATGCCTCAATCAGGGCTACATTGGTGTACTGTGCTCCGAGTCCGAGGGTTATTCAAACTCGGTTGTTGAGTATATGCAGGCGTCGCTGCCCGCTGTGGTGTCAGACGTGGGCGGCAACAGGGAGGCGGTTTTGGAGGGTGAGACGGGCTACAGATACCCGGTGGGTGATGTCCGGCAGCTCGCGGACCACATTCTGATCTTGCTCAATGACCCTGACTTGGCACAGCAACTGGGTGAGGCTGGGAAGAGCTTTGCCAATGAACGGCATAATCTGCAGAACATGGTCAGCTCTCATGTGGAGCTATATCGGTCCCTTCTGAACAGGCCGATTCATTCTTCGGCCTCAAAGGGGCTTTAAGGGGATGTTGTGGTGAGAAATGCGCGGTCAGTGTTCAAGACAGCTGATGATTCGGCAACACAGGTAAATACATTAACCTTTATTCTGTACGCGTTTTTTCTGATTGGATTTTTTCTTCACCTATCCGCTCGGGTCCCTGCCTACGGCGCACTCCGTCCAACCCTGCTTCTGGTTTTGCTGATTACCATGATGCTTGTGCTCCAAAAGGAAAAGTTTAAGGACTGGACCAGAGAGCCGATCATGCGGGCCCTTTTGATATTTTTGGCATATCTTGTGTTTTCGCTGCCTTTTGTTGAGTGGCAGGGCAGTGTAATTCGCAACAATCTGTCGGATTTTGTCAGGTCCGTCGTTTTCTTGTTTTTCACGGTACTTATCGTAGATAGTGAAAAACGCCTGAAGATATTTTTAATGGTGTTTGTTGGCGCCCAATTGTTCAGGGTGTTTGAGCCTCTTTACCTGAATCTGACGACGGGTTACTGGGGAAGCAGTACTTACCTCGGTGATGGTGAATTTTCAGACCGATTGTCTGGCGGGCCTTCTGATGTCATCAATCCAAATGAACTTGGTTTCGTCATTGTTACAATAATCCCTTTCCTGCATTACTTGGTTTGGCCTGGGAAAATCTGGGCCAAATTGTTTTATCTTCTGGCCATTCCAGCGCTGCTTTATGCGTTGATTCTCACGCAATCGCGAGGGGCATTGCTTGCGCTTCTCGTCGTGGCCTGGATGATATTCAAAGCATCGAATCGCAAGGTGATGCTGATTGGCTTGGCTGTCGTTATCGCAGTAGCCGGCTGGAGTGTTATGAACACTCAGCAGAAGGATCGGTACCTCTCTCTTGTGGGCATGTCACAGCTGGGCGGGGGCAATGCAGATTCTGCCGAGGGACGGCTCGATGGAATGGTCAATGAATTGAAATTGGCCATAAATCGGCCCTTGGTTGGGCACGGATTGGGCACTACACCAGAAGTAAAAACACATATTCTGGGCAGCAGTCAGGCAGCTCACAATTTTTATGCGGAAATTCTGGTCGAAACCGGAATTCTGGGTTTTATTTTCTTCATGAGATTTATTTTTCAGGTTTACCGTAAACTCAGGGAAAATGGCGAGAACCTTCATAAATCGGCAAGCATTGATGCTTTCTCATTCTATCGTCGTCTCAACCAGACTCTGATTGCGGTGTTCTGGATGTACGTTGTTTACAGCACGAATTACTGGGGGTTGTCCCAGTATTACTGGTACCTGTTTGCAGGCCTATGCATCGTGTTTTCAAGGCGTTTGGCGGAATGCCTGGACGAGGCAGAGTCGGAAAAGTCCGTTTCCAGCGAAAAAAAGATGAGATTTGGACCTGACAGAGCGAAAACAGCAGAATTGACCAGCGGCGTGAGTCGTTTGTAACGGGAAAGGATTTTGTGCGAAATGAGAGTTTTGATGACAGCTCTTCAGCCCGGTGGTGGTATCCGTACTTTCTTCAGGTACGTGTACGGTAACGAAGCGTTCGATGGGTCGACTTTCTCCCTGGTGGCACCGGATCATGGCCTTGCTGCGTTTCTGAACTCAGTCCTCCCGCAGGGACGCGTTACTCTGGTACCGGCCGAGAATGATAGTATCGCTTTTATAAGGCAGATAAGAAGCTTGGTAAAAAGTGAGGGCTTTGACCTTGTTCATTCCCACGGTTTTTCCGCGGGCATCCTTACGCAGATAGCCTTGACGGGTAGTTCTACTCCTCACCTGATGACCGCCCACGACGTGTTCAATGCCGCGCAGTTTCGCGGGTTCAAAGGTAATTTAAAGCGCCGGGTAATGAGCTTTGTATTCAGTCGCATCAGCACTATCCACACGGTAACGCAAGATGCCCGGACGAATCTGATGCATTTTTTCCCTGCCATCAACGCAGGCCGTGTAAACGGAATTTTGCACGGGGTGGATACGGTCTTTTTTCGGGACGGTGAACCAGAGCAACTCAAACAGCAGCTGAATCTTGAGCCTGGCGTGCCGCTGATTGGTTTCTTCGGAAGGTTTATGGGGCAGAAAGGATTCCGGTTGATCGTGGATGCTGTAAAACGCATTCGTGATGACGGTCTTTTACCCGTTGTTCCCCACGTAGCAACCTTTGGCTGGGGTGGCTTTATCAGGGAAGACTATGCCTATGTCGAGAAACTGGGATTGAAGGATCATTTTCACCAGATGCCTCAGACAGACAATATGGCGGGATCGCTCAAAGGTGTAGACATTGTAGCGATGCCCTCACGATGGGAGGCCTGTGGCCTTCTGGCTATGGAGGCATTGGCGGCGGCGGTGCCTATTGTTGGAAGTGATTGTATTGGCTTGCGCGAAGTGCTGGAGGGCTCGCCAGCGCAGCAGATTCCAGTCGGCGACTCGGTTGCTCTTGCCAATGCTTTTGTCGATGAAATACAGAACATGGACCAGCGGCGAGAGGAATTCCAGCATTACCAGTCGGAGGCTGTCGAGCGCTTCGGTATTGACCGCCCCGCCCGGGCACTTGCCAATCTTTATACGCAATTAAAAGAGCAGGCAAACTGACGTGTTCAGAACATTAATGGTTAACACTGGCTCCAACGTCCTTGTGATGCTTGTTAAGCTTACGCTGACCCTCATCATGACGCCCATTTATATTGGTTTCCTTGGCAATTACGACTATGGCCTGTGGGAGATGGTCGCCTCTGTTCTGGGCTACATGGGTATGTTGAACCTCGGTATTAACCCTGCCATCAGTCGTTTTGCCGCCAAACATAAAGCTGAAACCGACGCTGAAAGCCTGCGGCGGGTTTTTTCATCGGCTTTTGTGTTTCTGTTTTTTGGCGGCATTATTGTGGCGTTTTTGTTAGGCGGGTTTGGCTTGTTGTTCGCCGACACCATGGCACCAGAAGGTGAGAAGGCCGTCGTTTATACGCTGTTCATGCTCATTCTGGCCGGGCAAATGCTGATTGTCTTCCCGGGGCATGTCGCAGAAAGTTTTTTGGAAGGGTTCCAGAAATACCACATCAAAAACAATATTATCATTGTGAACAGTATTGTCGGCTCGATAGTTTTCTATATTTACGCAACGCCAGAGAACGCTCTGCTCCTATTGGCTGGTGTAAATGCTGGGGGCGTGATCATAAAGTACCTGCTATTTTTTATGATGGTCGCCCGGCCTGCTTTTGGTGCACTGGTTTTTCACCTCAGAGACTTCAGTGGGGCCAAACTAAAAGAGCTACTTCAATTCAGTCTTAAATCTTTCGTTCAGGGGATCGCAACCAATGTCGAAAATGCCACTGACAATATCGTGATCGGCTCATTTTTAGGCCCCGCCGCTGTTCCTTTTTACAGTATTCCCCTGAGCCTCACTCGTTATATCCGAGCGTTGGGGTGGACGCTGTCTCACGCCTTCATGCCGTTTTTCAGTGATCTTTCCGCCCGGGATAAAAAGCAGGAGTCACAGCAGGTTTATCTGGTAGCTAGTAAGGTGGTTGCCGGCTTGGTGGCAGCCATGGGCATCGGTATTCTTGGCATTGGCACACCGTTTCTTGCCATGTGGATAGGGCCGGAATATACCGAACAGTCCGACGAGATCATTCTGCTACTGGTGTCTTTTACGGTGTTACCGTTACTTAACCCGTTCAGTAGTCGATACCTTACGGCGGTCAACAGGCATGGCATATTGGCGAAATTGATGCCGATTTCAGCTGGGGCCAATCTGGTACTCAGTATTATCCTTGTGCAGTACTGGGGAATCATCGGGGTTGCTGTCGGGTCGCTGATACCAACGCTTGTTCTGGTGCCGGTTGTATTGCGAGCAAGTTGTCGTGAGCTGGGTCTACCGGTGCGGCAGTATCTTTCTCAAAGTCTTGCGCCATTGATTTTTCCTTTGGTTGGGCTGGGGGCTGCACTGGCGGGTATTCGCTGGTACTCGGGCATTGAAGGTTACGGCGTTCTGATACTCACGGTAATAACAGGGGCTGTGGTTTATCTTTTCGGTTTCTGGTTTCTATCCCTGACGGGCAGTGAGCGGGAATTTCTGGGAAGCCGGGTAAGGCGAAAGTTAAGTCGTAATTGAACAGAACCTCATCAATTCTCTGGAAATGGAACTCGGGAGTAAGCATCAGTGTGTGGATTTGCCGGCATTCTCGCCATAGGCGATGTAGCAAGCAGGCCCAGTGAGGCTCAGCTTCGCGCAATGGGAGACGCCTTGACGCACCGCGGGCCGGATGCGGCTGGGGTCTGGCAGGATTCATCCCTGGGCCTGGTTCACCGCCGCCTCGCAATACAGGATCTTTCCTCCGCCGGTGCCCAGCCCATGACGTCCGCCAGTGGCCGGTTCGTGATCGCTTTTAATGGCGAAATATACAACTTTCGCGCCCTTCGCAGTGAGTTAGAAGGTGCCGGAGCGACCTTTACCGGACATTCAGATACGGAGGTGATGCTCGCCGCCTTTGAAACCTGGGGCATCGAGAAGTCACTGGACCGCTTTAACGGCATGTTTGCTTTTGCCCTGGTTGATCAGGCCGACAGGAAGTTGATTCTGGCCCGGGACCGTATGGGGGAGAAACCCCTGTACTACGGCTGGCAGAAGGGCGTTCTGCTGTTCGGGTCTGAGTTGAAGGCGTTGCGGGCTCATCCCGCTTGGGAAGGGGCGATTGACCGCAATGCGTTGACGCTGTTGCTGCGCCATAATCTGATTCCGGCACCTCACACCATTTATAGCAATGTCGCCAAACTTCCTCCTTCCTCCTGGGTGGCCTTTCCCCTGGACGGGCAGGGGGATCCCTGGCCAGAGCCAGGGCGGTACTGGTCACTTGAAGATGCGTTTGAGCTCACTTCTGGGTTTACGGTTGCATCGGCCTCTGATGAGCTTGAGCGTCGCCTTTCTGCGGTTATAGATGAACAAATGGTGGCAGACGTGCCCCTGGGTGCATTTCTGTCCGGCGGTATCGATTCGTCGGCGGTGGTGGCGCTGATGCAGCAACAGGCCAGCCAGGCGGTTCGTACGTTCACGATCGGCTTCCGCGAGGCCGGTTTTAACGAGGCAGAGCATGCGCGTGCAGTGGCTGAACATCTGGGCACAAAGCACACGGAGCTCTATGTGTCACCGGAAGATGGGTTGAAAGTGATTCCGGAGCTACCCCGGATGTACGATGAGCCCTTTGCGGATTCATCCCAGATTCCTACGTGGCTTGTCAGCCGTATGACGCGCGAACACGTCACCGTAGCTCTGTCTGGAGATGGTGGTGACGAATTGTTCTGCGGGTATTCCCGTTATCCCTATGTGGCAAATGCCTGGGCCAGCCGCGATTCGCTGAAATCCCGCTTGCGCCAGTTAGCTGCAAAACTTCCGCCAGATTCTATGGCACGGCTGATTCGCAGGCTGGTTCCCGGGCAGAGTCAGAGAGCGGTAATAACGCTGGCTGAGCGTTTACGGCAGGAAGCGCATCTGGGCAAGGCTGAAAGCTTGCAGGATTATTACCGGTGCACGTTGGGTTATTGGTCGGAGCCCGAGGCTCTGGTGAAGGGTGGCAAGGTTCCTGATTATGCCCTGAATGGCAAGGTGCCAGAGGTAGTAAAAAAAGACCCTCTTAAAACGCTCATGTGGTTGGACCTGAACTGGTATTTGCCTGACGACATACTGGTTAAGGTCGACAGGGCCGCGATGGCGTGTAGTCTCGAAACCCGGGTGCCTATGTTGGACCGCCGTATCGTAGAGTTCGCTCTTGGCCTTCCTAGTGATCTGAATATGCAAAACGGTGTTGGCAAGCAGGTTTTGCGCGACCTGCTGTACCGCCATGTACCAAGGCAACTTATCGATCGGCCAAAGCAGGGGTTTGCGGTGCCTCTTGGCCAATGGTTACGCACCAGCTTGCGGGACTGGGCAGAGAACCTTCTTGACGAGGGCCGATTACAGCGTGAGGGTTACTTTAACCCGACCCCCGTTCGTCGTCTTTGGCAGGCGCACCTTTTAGGGCAAGATGATCATGCCTTTGCTTTATGGGGTGTACTGATGTTTCAGGCTTGGCTGGATGAAGGGGGTTGATTCGATGACCGCTGACTGCCCGAAAGTCAGTATTGTGACCCCAACATACAACCGCGCGCGCTTCATTAGAGAGGCGGTGGAGAGTGTGTTGGCCCAGACCATGCCAAACTGGGAGCTACTGATTGTCGATGATGGCTCCACTGACGATACACGAGAGGTTTTGGCGTCTTACTTGGCGGATGAGCGAATTCAATATATTTATCAGCCCAATCAGGGACAGAGTGTGGCTCGCAATGCGGCTTTGGCCAAAGCACGGGGGGAATTTGTTGGTTTTCTGGATTCGGATGACCTTTGGCGTGCGCAGAAGCTCGAGCGTCAGCTTTCAATTTTTGAGGCCCAACCGGACGTACACATTGTGCACGGCGATGAAAGCATCATTGACGAGCATGGGCTGGAGATCAGCCAGGAAAATATGCGGCGTTATTCAGGTAACATTGCAGCCCAGTTATTGGCGGACAACAGCGTAAGCATTACGACGGCCCTCGTTAAGCGGGAATGTTTTGATGAGATGGGGTTGTTTCAGGCCAGCCATGGCGTTGCGGACGACTATGATCTTTGGTTGCGATTTTCTGTCCGGTACCGATTTTACTACGAGTCAGGAATTGTGGCGTCTTATCGGGTGATGGCGGATCAGATATCATCTGATAAACGTCGGCGCTTCGCAGCTAATGAAGCCATCATCGACAGTTTTCTCGAACAGTTTGGTTATGCTTTGACAGCGCAAGAAAAGCGCTGGGGCTTGGCGCATTTCTATTGCCGTAAAGCGAGATACTTCGCGAGCGTGGGTGAACGACGTTATGCTGCAGAAAGTGTATTCAAGGCTTTTCGTAAGGCACCATTGGATATTGTGGTCTGGCGGGCAATATACAGAGCGTTGGTGTCGCCTCAATGACTGCCCACAATGAGTTAGAAAAAGTTGACGGAGTGAGTCATTTGCCGCGCTGCGTTCCCTGGGAAGAAAAATACCGCGAAGGCGTTCTGGCGCTATTCAGTGACGTGCCCCATAAACGCCAATTGTGGCACTGGCAGTTTGAGGCCAACCCGTTTTTGCTGCCTTTTAATCCGGTGGTGCTGGTGGATGAAAAGGATCAGGTGGCTGGATTTAACGGCGTAATGCCTGTGAAGGCAACCAAAAGGGGTGAGCAGGTTGAGGTTTTGTGGAGTTGCGACTTCTATCTTGCGAAACACTGGCGCGGGCAAGGATTTGGTAGCCAAATAAAGCATGAATTGCACAGGACTTCGTCAATTATAATGGCGCTTGGTATCAGCGACCAGGCAAGTCATGTACTTCGCCATCTGGGCTGGGTTCCTGATGACTCCGTGCGAAGTTTCCGGATGGTTCGCAGGGCCAGAGAATTGCGAAGCCTAGCATTATGGGGCCTTCAGTTGATAAATAGAATACGAGGTAGAGCAGGTTTGTTGGATAGACGCTTTACTTATTCGCAGGAAACAAGCTTTTCGACCCACTCCTTTCTACCCGAAAAAGATCATGTTGACAGGCTTTGGCGTGAATGTGCTGCTACTTATGACTGGGTAGTTGAAAAAAGCTATCAATACCTGGATTGGCGATACCAAAAGCATCCTCTGGGGAGGTATGGGTTTGTTCACGCTGAGAGGGAAGGCGAACTGGTCGGGATTTTGATAGTTCGTACTCATAGCGAGCATCTACGAATCGTAGACTATGTCGGGCCGAGTAACGACGGTCAGTTGAAACAGGCGTTGGTGGATTACGCGGTGAATCGATGGCGCCATGTGGCCCAGGTATCCGTGATGACCTCTGATAGTCAGCTGAGTAAGTGTCTGTTAGCGGTAGGGTTTGTTCAACTCCGGGGAAAGCCCCGCTTCTTCCGATTTGAGGAAAAACCGTCACAAATGCCGTGGTTTATCATGGCAGGAGATTCTGATGGAGAATTTCTTCAGGCCGCTTCTGAATTCTGTAGTGTGGGGGCGACATGAGTTTGCATGTTAAACGCCTATCTGAGGCTGACTTCAAGAATATGGCCGAAGAGTGGCGCAGCTGTTTAGAGATGTCCCACGCTAACCCCCTTTTTCTTGGATGGCCATGGCTTTTTAGCTGGTGGGAGGTATGGTCGCAGATTTTGGGGCTTGAGCTTTTACTAATTGGTGTCTACGACGAGGGCGATACTCTTGTTGGTCTTGGGCCTTTTTATCGACGGGCAATGGTAACCTCCCTCGGCCTTAGAGTTTACCGTCTGTACCTGATTGGAAGTGCATGGCGGCTAGCGCCGACCGTTAGAACGGAGTATTGCGGTCTGATTCTGCCCAGAGGTCGTTCAATGGAGGCCAATAAAGCGGTTCTGCAGCTCGTAAATGAGTTGCAATGGGGCGAAATGATCTGCAGTGATGTGTCTGGGCCGGAGACAGCCCAGTTTGCACCTGATCACTGGTCTCGGGCTCATGGGCCGCGTCTGATTCAACGGACAAATGATCTGGGAATCAGAATCGCTGCGGGTGGTTCGTTCAATGAGTGGCTTAAAAGTCTTGGTAAGAACACTCGATTAAAAGTTTATAACAGAAGGACTTACCTGAGTGAACGTGGTGAGCTGGAGTTCGGGCCACATCGATATGACATGGACGGTGACTTTTTTGATTGTCTCAACGGGTTCCACCAAACCAGATGGGGCAAGCCGGTTTTTGATGTCGATGCACTGAGGTTTCATCGATTGTTTCTTTCAAGGTTGCCGTTGTGCGGCGGCAAGTCAGAGCTTACGGCGTTGAGATGCAATGGACAGTGTGTGTCGGTTTTGTATGATGTAGTTTTTGACGGGTGGAGAATGAACCTGCAAGCGGGTTTTATTGAAGACTTTGATAACAGAGTCTCGCTGGGTTCGCTCCATCTGGGCTTTGCTATTGAGGCTGCATTCTCTGACGCGGCAGTCAATTTTTATGATCTCTTGGCCGGAACAGGTAAAACCCATTTCTACAAATCCCACTTTAAGGGTGAGCCAGTAGAATTCTTTACCTTCCAAGTAGTGAAAAGTCCCTTCTTAGCTTTTCTGTACCAAATACAGTCTGTCAGTCCTGGGCCGGTTCAGCGGTTATTCAACCGAAGGATCGGATTGTAGAGTTACGAGCATACTCCGGCAGTGGTTAAGTCGTTTGCAGTATCTGGCAAATTTTTGAAATAAGAGGCAATATTGGCACTCAAATTCTGAAAAGGACAAAGTCAATGACAGGGAGTCGTTCGGACCAGCTTATTAAAAGATCGCTGCCATTTTTTTTCAGCTTTGCTGCCTTGGCATTGCTCACCGCCCCCACTCTAGAAAGCGTTTTCTCGCGCTGGCTTAAATTCGACGAATCTTACTCCCATGGCTTCCTACTCCTCGTTGTTGCGGCTTTTCTAACTTTTCGCAAATGGAAACCAGCGCCACCTGTCCCGGGTTTTTATGCTTGGTGGTTAGTGCCGTTCATCCTTGCACTTGCTGGCTATATGATGGGTGGAGTTTTGCGCGTTGAGGCTTTGCAGAATCTGGCGTTGGTTCCATTATTCTTGAGCGCTCTGGCGGTTCTAGTAGGCTGGAAGCAGGGCAAGCAATTTATTCTGCCCATCGGTGTTCTTGTTTTCAGTGTGCCGTTTTGGGATTACCTAAGCTGGCCGCTGCAACTTATCACTGTTGCTTTTAATGAGTTTGGCCTTGGGCTTCTGGGAATTGATTTCAGAATTGAGGGAGTCTACGTCTTTTTGACAGGGGTTGGGGTCTTCGAAGTAGCCCATGGGTGTTCCGGACTGCGTTACCTGTTGGTTGGCCAGTCTTTGGCAATTCTTTACGGGGAGCTGAACCTTAGAACGATTCGCTCCCGTGTGGTTCTTTTCGTTGCAGCGGTGGCGTTGGCGCTATTCGCTAACTGGCTACGTGTTTTTATCATTATTTACATGGGCTACGAGACCAATATGCAAAGTAGCCTGATTGAGGACCACGACAATTTCGGCTGGTGGGTTTTTGCAGCGACTTTGGTTCCGCTTTTCTTTATTGGCCAAAAGCTTGAGGCGAGCGCTTCAGAGCAGGTTAACCAAGATGACAGTTCTTTAGTGCCTATCCCGGATAGCGCCGGGGCGCCGCAAAAAACAATCTCGACAGCTGTCATCACTGCCTTGGCTGCAACGGTCTTCTTTCTGTTGCCATCAAATCCGATCGGCACAAAAGAAGATCCCCAGCCCTATGATTTTCGGCTGGACGGGGAACAATTTGGCCCTCTGTTTTCTTCCAGTCTTGAGAGATGGCGTCCACAGGTGAGAGGCGCCGATCGTTTATTTCAGCAGACTCTTTTTGAACGTGCGCCCGAAGGCGAAACGCCCAAGCAGCTTTACGTTTCAGTCCATAGTTATGATTTCCAGCGGCAAGGCGCTGAAGTCGTTCAGTATTTCAACAGGATCTACGCTTCTGATGAGTGGCGCCTGGAGAACGTCTTCGATTTGGCGGGTCCTGGTGGAGAGACCTTCAGTGGTGTCACTATTCAGCACCGCCTGAGTGGTGAAGAGATCCACTTGGCTTACAGTTATTACGTGGAGGGTATCTGGGAGAGTGACCAGGTCCGCGCAAAGCTTGCACAACTTGCGGGGTTGTTTAATAACCGTACGGATGCATCTCAGATAACGTTCGGCGTATCGTGCGAGGATTGTGATGGTGTTGAGGCATTAGGGCAGGTCATAAGGCTTACTCTGCCAAACATTGTTCAGGAAATAGATGAACACTATGGTGGGTGAGTATTAAGGCAATAAAAAAACGGCACAAGATGTGCCGTTTTTTTTACTTTCACTACCGCCAAATCACGCTGATTTGGCTTTTCTACGCAATCCAACGAGGCTCAAAAGGCCAAGTCCTAGCAGCGCCAGTGTGCTTGGCTCCGGGACCTGGGAAACTTCAAAGCGTTGAACAAGACGCTGCTCGTTCGCCGGAGCTGTGGGATCGTCTACCTGCACCTGAATGATCGGGGTGCTGAAGTTGCTGCCAATAAAGATATTTTGGCCCTGAACATCAGACGAGGTTACCCGCAGCTCATTGACCAGAGTCGTGCCCAGGGAGAAGTCAATGACTTGACTTGCCATCGGCGAGGTCAGGGAGAAGTTGAAGCCATCGTAAGCGGGGCCTGCGAAACCCTCAAAAGTAATCAGATCCATAGCTGAACCAAGGATGTTGGTGGATCCGCTTGCCTGATCACTGTGATTGGCTTCGAACTGAATGCCCTGGACTGACCCATCTTCAAGGTTTTGAAGGTTGATCGTACCGAACCAGTCATACCAACCGGTGCTGCCATTGTCGTTGCCTGTCCAGCGAACTGACCAGTCGTTGCCAGAGTTACTACTCCAGATGTAATAACCGGCATCGTTAGAGCTTGCGGCTCCTGGATTGGTTCCGAAATTAGCGTCTGTCGCGCCGTTATATACAGGTGTTGCAAGTGCGCTGAAAGACAGGGACGCCATAAACGCAAAAGCGGTTGATTTCAGTAGTGCGGTGTTCTTCATCATTTCTCCTCAAATCCTTTTATTACTACGAACGCCAAGTGTTGCCTTAGCGAGTTCCTTGTGAAAGCATTATCCATGCCAGTATTTTATATCATTGAAATTAAAGGAAATTTAAATTTAACGCGTAAGCTTGTGTAAAAAAAGTGGACAGTAAAAAGGGGCTGGCAATCATCGCCAGCCCCTTTTTTGGTGCCTTTCCAGTTTAGGTGTAACTGCCTGGCCATCAGCCCGGTTCGCTATTCAGCCCCTCCAGAATTCTCTTGGCTTCGCTGTCCCGCCCCGCCGCCTGATAAGCCTCCACCAGGTGCATCGCAATCTCCTGCGAATCCGGCTGCAGCTCGTAGGCTTTCTCCAGAATCGGCAGGCTTTCCTCAGTCTGCCCCGCCTTGAACAGTATCCACCCATAGGTATCGGCAACGGCTGCGTTGTTCGGGCTCAGCTCATAGGCTCGGCCGGCCAGTTCGGCGGCGCGGTCGTCATTCTGTTCGTGATACAGCCACGCCAGGTTGTTCAATGCGACGACGTTGTTGGGTGACAGTTCAATAAGTTGGGCGTAGGTCTGCGATGCCGCTTCGTTCTGGCCACTTTGCTGTTCCATGATGGCCAGGTTCATTAGCAGGGGTTCGGAACGTGGGAACTGTTCCTGTGCGGCCTGCAGGCTTTCCAGGGCTTTGGTTTCCTGGCCGTCGCGCATCAGGGATTGGGCGTAGGATATGGACAGTTGGGCAGACGGTTGTTTTGCTAGCGCCAGTTGGTAAAGGTCGGCGGCTTGTCTGTGGTTTTCCTCCCGCTCCAGGTGGCGGGCTTCCACGAAGAAGGGCCCGGCCGAATCCGGGTGGCGTTGCTTGACGTCGCTCAGGATTTCCCGGGCGGTCTTGGAATCGCCGTCGGAGAACGCCAGGACGGCCGCTTGCAGGCCGATCTGCTCGTGGTCCGGGAAGAGTGTGCGCCCGCGCTCCAGTATGGCTTTGGCTTCTTCGGCACGGTCCCGCTGGGCAAGCTGTGAGGCGATGCCGTTGTAGACGGTGGCTACCAGGTTTTCAGCAGGGGCAGGGCTATTCGCGTCTTCACGTTCCATTAGCCCGGCTGTGAGCTCGTCAGCTTTGCTTTGGTTGCCGTCTATCAGGGCGGATTCCAACAAGACGAGCCTTGGCCCAATGGCGTCAGGTTGTTCTGTCTGCACCTTTTCCATCAGCGTTGTAAGCTCTTCTCGCTCCATGACGTTGGTTAGCCCGCGCAGTGCCTGCTGGTTGTCCGGCTGCAAATTGATGGCGCTGGTGAAATACGTTTTCGCTTCTTCACGGTTTTCTCGGGTAAGCGCGAGATTGCCGAGGGAGACCAGCGGTATAGCGTTTGCCGGCGCGGTTTCAGCGGCTTTTTTGAATTGGGTTTCAGCCTCTGCCGGGTTGCCTGTTTGAACGGCGATGTTGCCCAGGGCGATCATGGGGTTGATGTTGTCAGGCTGCAGTTCGAGCCAGTCGTTGGCTGTCTGGCGTGCGGCCGCAGAGTCATTAGCGGCAATCTGGGCCTGGATTAAAAGAAGGCGGGCTTGGTCCATCTCCGGGTCGTTGGCGATGACCTGTTCTGCCTGGGCGATGGCCTGGTCGGTTTCGCCTTCACGGATCAGGTAGCCGGCATAGCGCAAGCGCAGGCCGTTATTGCCGGGGGCGAGTTCCAGTGACCGTTCGATCATCTGTTCACCGCTTTCCTTATCGCCGCTGACCAGTGAGGCAATGCCCACCAGCGCCAGGGTTTCGGGGTCCGAGTCCTGGCCTTCCATATTGGCGAGGATTTCTTTGGCACCATCGGGGTTGCGCAATTGAAGCCGGGTGGCGGCGAGCAGTTTCTGGGCCTGTTCGGATTCACCCAGGGCGGCGATCGGTGTCAGCAGCGCTTCGGCGTCTTCCGGCCGGCCCTGGCGGTAGCGGATGATGCCGAGCATCAGCGCTGCCTGTTCGTGGTTGGGTGCCTGGATCAACGTCTCTTCCAAATAGCGGGCAGCTGTGGTCAGGTCGCCGTCGTTGAACGCTTCCTGGGCGGCAACCAGGTTGCTACGAATCGTGCCCGGTGCGGATTTGGCGAGGATTTCCTCGTACACAAAGGCTTCAGCCGCTTTGCCCTGTTGCCGCAATACGTCGACGAGGGCCGACATGGTCTCGAACTTTCGAAAGGTCATGACATCG
>Ga0306899_1000186_pt1 | contig 36414 bp, 28 predicted proteins | sample AntRauMFilla3764_FD_190407 | JGI IMG/M metagenome (GOLD analysis project Ga0306899, IMG submission 190407) | Saline lake microbial communities from Rauer Islands, Antarctica - Metagenome Filla 3 #764 (v2) (version 2) | ecosystem: Environmental > Aquatic > Non-marine Saline and Alkaline > Saline ... | reverse complement strand
CATTTAAAAAACCAAAGATAAAAGTATTGTAAGGATTTGGATTTCCTTTTAAATAGTTTTTTAAAGTTGTGTGGCAAGAAATTGATATTTCTGTTTTATTATTAGTGTCAAAAGTGGAAAAACAATTATTATTTTTATTTTCTTTTATTCTTTCACGTCTTTTCCAACCTTTCACTAATTTCGGCTTTACTCCAGAATTACAATTTTTGTTAGAATCTTTCCTTCTTTCAATAGTGGTTTCACTAATTCTTCTTTTTTTACACGAAGGACATCCGTTTTTGGATGTGTAATAAGACTTGGCACTAGTTGTAAATTCATACTCACATTTACATTTGAGTGTTATAGTACCATCCCGTATATAAGTAGGATTACTAACATTGATTAGCTGATGCTCTCTTGAGTCTGCTAAATTGTTCCAAAATTCTAAAGTTTGTTTTACGGACATATTATATATAGAATAATTTTTATTCTTCATCATATCGTTTTAAATGTAATTCTTTAACCTTTATTGCATTTATAAGTATAACATTTATTTTTAATATTGACCAAAGAAACTTTATTTTAATTTTTGTCCTACCGTTTTCACTATTTTTCTTATCTTACTTGTTCTTACTTATTAAGAAATTGTAATTCTGAGCAAAATGTTAATTAATTATTAGTAATTATATGTATTATTCTTTTTTAATCCCGTTTTAGCTTCGCTGCGGATTGTCAAAGATTAATTAATTTGACTTTCCCGCATTTTACCCGATTTTTTGTAAATTTGTTTCCAAATTTAGCACACAATTACTTTACGCCTTATGTGCAGCTACGATGTTGTAAGTTTCTTCTTCTTGACCGAATTTGTAACCAGCGTTAGCTGATTCGTTCTCAGTAGTTTCACGGATTAAAGATGAAGTTACTAAAGAACCCTTTCTTTTCTTATTCTTTTCAAAATAAGTCGGACTATATCATAATCCTCAGTTTTTATGAGGATCCAGGGCGTTAATTGAGCTATTATTGTTGGGACTCAAACTCTAGTCTCTGAGCGTTTTCTTAAATCAAACTTTTTGTTTAAACATTTTTAATAAAAATTGTAAAAGTTTGCCCTTAAGAACTTCGCTGCTGATTTTTTTTCTTTTTAAATAAGACTTAATTTCCAATTTTTTCACAAGACCAACCATAACATTTTTTACGAACACCTGTCAGTAAAGGGCTAACCCTCAACATAGGAGTTTGTTTGTATTCTGTTAGAATGTTCAAAACATCGGTACCCGTTTCACAATTAAACACGCACAAAACTGGCTGTTCTTCAAAATAGAACAGAAAGCGATCTTTTTTTGTGAAAACACGATTTAAATTTCTTTTCCGACCACCTTTTTTCCCTCCAGGAGAACGTAGCTCTAACGAATTTTCTCTATTCATGGAACGAGATGCCATTTCTCGTTGGTAATCTCTTGACCAAAAAGTACGTTGTTCACGTTTTTGAATAGCGTTTACAGCTTTTGCGCCTAATTGTCTCCAAATTCGACGACTTTCAGATAAATTGCCTTTTAATAAAAAAACAGAAGAATAGTCTTGAGGACGTTTATAAAGTTTAAAAAGAATTTCATGTGCTTTAATATGATCTTCAATCGATAAGGATATCAAATTTTGTTTAGAATCTATATAGATTCTAGACAATTCAGAAAAACAATTAAACCAATGTTTTGGAATGATATGATGTACGTTTTTCACTGTACCCTCGGTATATTGTTTTTGTTGACATTCCTTAATAAATTCATTATATTCATTTTTTTCATCACAAAGCCACGTTGTTAAACGTGGCAGTTTGCATCGATTTTATATCATTTAAAAATTTTTCAGTATTCTCGTTATCATCTAAAGGTTCGGGAATGTCTAAAAAAGCACTGGAAAATATTGAAAGTGGTCTGAATAAACTTGATTCAGTTATCAAACAGATAACATAAATCAATAATTCTATCGTTAAGTAACGGAACCTATTTTAAAACGAAACTATGTTATTTGTTTTCATATTGTAATTTAATTATTATTTTTATCATTCATTCTAAAGTTGAATAAGTTTTAGTCAAGTTGACTGTTGTGAATTTTATGGAGAAACTTTCGTTTTATTTCCGTGAAATAAAAGAAAAATGTTTCAGCATTTAACCCTGTTTTTACTATAATATTGCTATTATAATTGCACAGTTCGTTTATGCATAGCTGAGAATAATGAACCACCAAATACACCAGCAACACCAAACATCACTTTACCCAAAAGTTTCCTATTGGAGTGGACTATATCATAACCTTTACCAAAAGGTCCTGGGCACTAATTGAACTATTATTGTTGGGACTCAAGTTCTAGTCTCTGAACGTTTTCTTAATTTTTATTTTTTACAAAAAATAACCCTATTAAGAACTTCGCTGCGGATTCTCGTCGTTTTTGTTTTTTTACATTAGAGTTCCCGCATTTCACCCAGTTTTTCTAGGCTTTTTTAAAAGCTTAAGCTTAAAGTTGGAGAAATTAGAAGTAGATTGGAATAGATTATCTTAAACAGACTAAAACACATTTAACCTTAAATTTTAAAATGAAGAGTTAGGTCTGTTTAAGATACAAAGCTAATAGAATTTCTTCTTTTTTTTTGAAGACTATGCAAAAGAAAATCTATTTTGCCTGAATCATAGAATTTCTCATTTTTCAATACTAAAAGATAATCTAGAAATTGTTCTATTGTATTTTCAGTATATCCATACTGAATATGGAATTGTTCGTGAATATCTTCAGATAAAACAATACTGTTTATTACTGAATAGGCAAAGACAGGACCTCTCGAAGCGTTAAAAAAATGATGGCACACTAAAGAAGTTTCTTTAAAAGTTTTACAAAGCCACGTTGTTAAACGTGGCTGTTATTGCACATTTGTTATCCCAAGCCCGAAGAACTTTATTTCTCCAAGATCGGCCTTGACTAGTACGTCTCCAATCCCTAAACTGACCGCCACGAGAGTTAGGCGTAACGTTTTTGCAACATGATAAACCTGCTAATGAACGATTGTAATTATAGTAATTTGTTTCGTGTACCATATTATGTTTAGTACAAAAGACCTTTAGTAAGGAAAATCTATTTTGATAGATTCCTTCAATAATTATATGTTTATTCTGTGCAGCTTTTTCAAGCGTTTGATTTTGTTTTTTTTGCTGTTTATCTGATAAAGAAGTAAGAGATGTAGAGCTTGTAGTTTGACAAGCTCTAGGAATAACAATAGGTTTTGAACAACAAATAACACCTTTTTTTGACTTTTTATAATTCAATAAAGAATTATCATGACTTCGCTGATGAATAGGGCAATAAACCAGGAAACGTGAAGTATTATTAATGTATGTGCCTTCTAGTAATATATGATTTCGGCTACGAACTAAATTTTCCATCTCTAATTGTTTACGAGCTCGAAACTCGTTTGTATTATCTCTATGTTGATTCATAGGTTTTACCTTTAAGCTTCTAGACCACAGTTTAGTCTATGGAATGGGTGCATTAAGATATTCAACTGTTACGGGAAAAAGTATTACTTTTTTACTTTTCCTACTTTCCCGCCGCCACCTTTGAACTTTTCGAAAGGTAGCGCCCAAGGTTTCCCCCGGGTGTCGGACTATATCACAGAGTCGCCGTTTAGAATTTATAGACTTATTTATAAACGCTAAATTATTTTTTGGCAACTCCCCGGGAGCTAAAAGTTGGTTTATTGGTAGGGCACCTCACCACCTAGTCTCTGAACCTTCCGTAGACCTGTTAAATGGATTAAAGAAAGTTTTTTCTTTCTCTTAAATCCTCTAACACCCTATCTACGGCTTGGCTGCTGATTAGCATAGTTGTATTTTGCGCTTCGGCAAGATGTTTTACAAACAATTCAAACTGTTCTAAAGTGTTAGAACGAAAGCCATAACGTTTATGAAATTGTACATGTAATTCACGTTTAAAAACAATACCATTTTTGGGTATATAAATAAGACTCTCGTTTTCGTTTGTACCGTAAAGATGATGACATTCTAAGTTTTCTTTTTCTCCCGAAATAGCACAGGTATAATTACCATTTTTCAATACTTTTTTACGCCAACTGCGATACTTACCTTCTTCTTTTTATTTTCGTGGCTTTCCTCCACGTTCTGGTCTTGAATAAGCAGATTCACTTTGGCGATTAATAGTTTCTTGTGAAAATTCACGGTTAGTTAATTTAGAGCTAACTTGTTCACGCCCACAACAAGAACATCCTGTGCGAGAACGTTTGTAGTTAGTGAAAGTAGTAACATTGTCTGTACCATGTTTAGGGCAAAAAACAACTAAACGAGAAAACTTATCTTGGTACGTTCCTTCAATATAGAGATGTTCTCTATCTTCAATTCTTTGCATTGTTTCTTTTGTTTTTTCAATTTGAACTGCTTTTTGTTGTGTGTAAACCATATTTTATAATATATAATAATTTTTTTATTTTCTTAAATATTTTGTACCTTTTCCGTGCCTCTTTAATCGAAAGATTTTTCGAAAGATTTTATTTTTACAACCTTAGCCTTCCAGACATTTTACCCGATTTAATGAGCACAACACCTAGCTATGCTCAGCTTGGAATACGATCCATCTGTTATGTATAGACTCTTTATTCTATACTCTTTTCCTTTTCGGAAAAGTGTCGGACTATATCATAATTCTTTCAAATTACTTGTTTTTTAGTAGCGGCATCTAGGACTGCGTCCGTCGCGCTCCGCTTTTTTATGAAAGAATCCTGGGCACTCGTGGAAGGTTTATTGGTAAAGAACCTCACCTTCTAGTCTCTGAACCTTCTTTACTCTCTAGAAGATTTATTTATCTTCTATTCTTTGAATATACCTTCTTTAAAGGTATCTGTGTCGGTTTGTTTTTAAGAAAACCGAGATCCTGATCCTGACTGTTTCATTAGAAAGTCTAATATTTTCCAGTAAACCGATCAATAGGATCATTTTTAAAATCATAGAAAGCTTGGCTAATGATTACCTTTTTCTTATAAGAAGGATTGTCCGAAAGAAAGTAGCTACTTGCTTTCAGACAATCCTTCGCGTCTAAAAACTTCTTTTTTAAGATTAAACCAGTTAACATCAGAAAATCTTGCACAAAACTCGGTGAATTGGGCTTCAGTATTATTCCCATAACCATAAAAAGTATGAAATTTTTTATGTACTTCTTTAGCTAGTAGTACACCGTTACTAAAATCATATTGTCTTTCAGGAAAGAGATTCCAGGCATCCAGATGATGGCAAACAAGTTGTTCCGTAATTTTTGATAGGACACATCTTCTCGAATATATTTTTTTTATTCCATTAAGCCAATAATAATCTTCTGTAATACGTTTTAGTATATCACGTTCAGGAGCGTTTTTAAAACGAGGATGTTGTTCTCCCGATTTCCCTGTTAGTGAACCAGGACGTGCGGAGGCCTTAGTACCTATAAGTCCACGTGTCTCTGAAGATACTATTTTAATTGAATGCGTTTCTGAAGCTTTCTTATTTTTACATGTAGAACAACCAGTTTGCTTTGCATTTTTATAGGATGCAACTGAAGTCTTAAAAACAGTATTACATTTACTGCAATGTATTTCAATATCAATAATACTTTTTACATTTTTATAAGATTTTTCAAATAAAAGTGGATTTACGATAGAATGACCACGATTATGAGCTAACTGTTCAATATCTTGTATTGTCAGTTTTTTTGACATTTTATAAGAAAACAGTTTTCATTATTTCACCCAGTTTGCAATGTTTATTAACATTGTCACGAACGATCATGAAGTTGAAAGTACCTGAAATCATTTATGTTCAAGATGCTTAGGTTCTCGCATCCCCGGATTTTACTTAAGGTAAAATCCTGCTTTATATTACTATAAAGATCAGACCATATCAAATGCGAGATAAAATCTCGCACTCTGCTGTTTCGAATAACCTATTATTCTACTCACTTTCGTGATGGTCGTTAGACTTTTAAAAGAAAAGATATCGGACAAAGGAGGCTTATATAAAAAGTAAGAAATTTTTTTTTTTAATTTTCTAAAGTGGATAATTATTGTTTTTTTTATAAAAGTCGTTTTATTGTTTTTTTTATTCAGGTCGTTTTATTGGTTGGTCTCACTACTCATATGATTTCTGCGTTTTAAATTATACAGAGATACCCCATTAGCTAATTCTTCCTGAGTAGCTTTTCTATAACCTGAGTTAGATTTAGTCATTTTTGTTTGTATACTACTTTTTGATTCGCCTAATGCCTCGGAGGCTTCTCGAATAGAAAAGTAAAAAACTTCTTCTATGATAACACCTCGATTATCAATGGCATAAAGTTTAGGATAGTTTTTAGCAGAACGTATAGTATCTTTTTTTTCTTCTAACAAAATTTTACGTTGAGTGGGCTCTTTTTCTTTTAACCAGTTTGGAAAACTTTCACGTTCAAAATGCCACGTTTAACAACGTGGCTTTGTAAAGAGATAAGCCTTGCTCTTTTAAACTTTTTATTGTTAAAGCTACTTTTTCTTCAGCTAAATCTTTGTTTTCATATTCAGGGCCACACACTAGAACAGTAAACTTAAATATATCTAAGTCTTTCCCATATTTTACGTAATCTTTATGCATTAAAGGTTGTACATTTTTTACACTTTTTTGAATTGCCCATTTTGTATGTGATATAGCAGCGGATACTCCGCCCCTACCTGAATGATAACAAACGTAGAAACAATGCCACGTTTAACAACGTGGCTTTATCAATAGTATTTTCAACAAGTATAACACCGGGTAATGTTGAGTATTGACGAGAAAAGTATTCTTTAGGGCTTCTGTCTCGATATTGTTCACCTGTGCCGGTATTATGACAAAATCCATAAAAACGAAGTTCAGTTTGAAGATTTTTTTCTAAAAAAAAACGTTTCTCCCAGGTCCATTCTACCCCTTTTTGTACTATAATAAACTCGAAATTATCTAGGGGATACTTTTTTAGTTCTATATTCATTTTTGAATTAGTATGTATAGACTTAGACATTTCTCTATAATGATTATGGAGTCTTGTTTTTAAATTATTTGTTTCCCCTACATAATTCATATTTGTATGTTTGTTTCTTATACAATATACACCGGGGGTGGAAGGTACCTGGAAATAATTCTTAATTTCTAATTGCTCTCCTTTTGGTCTTTTATTTTCTTTATTTAGTAAGGAATCGTCCTTTTTATTGTTTCTTTGTGTTTCTTTTTCGTTTTCTATTTTAGAGATGGAACCGTTATTAATTTGAGAATTTTCTGAAGTTGAATCTTTTCTAGAAAAAGAACAAAGAGAATATAAAGGATTTTCTCCTTTTAAGCAGATTTTTCTATAGTGAAAAAACATAGATTTCAATATAGGGCTATCAAGATAACCTAAAGGCATTCCATCGCTGAATGAGCCTTGTCCGATCAATTGTGTTAAAAAAAAACATAATAATTTTTTCGTAACGGTCAGGTTAACTCGACTCCCGACCTGACTTTTTTATGATGTTTCTTTATAGAAGAGGTTAGAAGAGTTTAATTTAGTTTAATTTTCTCTTTCTTATCTCTTCTATTCTTAATGTTTCCATTAAGTTCAGACTATAACTTAATCTTTTCAATTTCTTTAAAAGATCTTCAGCATTTAGTCGTTGAAGGGTTACTAAAACTTCCCTGCTGATTGTCTGTTTCTGTCGTTTTTTGTTGTGGACTACCTAGGACTGTCTCCGTCGCCGGCTCCAGTAAAAGATTTCAATGTTTCGTCAGGGACGAAACATCTTACTCTGAAAGAGTAGGAAGGATTAAAAACCATTCGAAGACCTTACTCTTTCAGAGTAGGGGTTTTTAATTCTAGGTACTCTTTTTTTTAAAGTTTTTAATACTCTAATAAGATTTACCTTTTGTGCACAGATGTATACAGATTTTCCAGCATATGGCTGAATTTTTATTATTCGTTTATAGAATAATCCCCTCTAAAGAAGGGTAAATGATGAATACTGCAGTTGCAGCTGCTACTGGAGCAGAGTAAGCAACAGCGATCCATGGACGCATCAAAATTGTTAAGACTTTTATAAACCGCGCGTTTGGAACGGAATAAACAAGTACATATAGATCTATATGTACCGCCATTTCTTTAGTTTTCACTAAAGTTCAGACTATGTTATCAGCTTAAAAACTTAGAACCTAAAATTAAAGTTTAGATCTTTTTGTTTTAATTAATTAAGCTGCCGGGCACTCGTGGAAAGATTATTGGATTATTGGATTATTGGATTATTGCTAATCTTACAGCTTTTTGGGCATAAGGGTGCTACCTAACCCGAAAGGTTAAATAAGGACTCCCTCCCTCACTTTCTAGTCGTTGAGCGTTTGTTTGAATCTCTTTAAGAAACTCAAAAACTTCGCTGCAAGTAATCTCAAAAAAATACTTTCTTTTTATTATTGAAAGTATAATTACGTTTGAAAACGCGATAATTTGTTTTTTTTTTGAGTTTTTCTTGCATTTTACCCGGTTCGTCGTCCAACACGTAGTTGGATCGAGGGCTGACGTCAACCTAAACGGAAAGATAATTCCCACTCACGCAAGTAAATCCCAACATTTCTATTGGGCTTAGACTATAATTTCCACTCACAGCTTACCTTAGACATCAAAAAGATATCGTAGTAACCTTTAGTATAGCGAGTGTCCGACGTATTACCAGTTAGCTTCCGGAATATTTTTATATTCTTTTTTATTTGAAAGAATAACTTGTCTCCTCTTTCGAGTCAGTCGTTACAGGGTACAAACTTAAAAACTCTAAAAGTTTATACTTCCCACGGTATTCCCATATATCTATAGTATTTATATATGTATGAAGGGTTCACCGTTATTAGTCGGTATTAACCGGTTAAAAAACGTTTTCAAATCAAAAACCCGAAGAAAAGGAATGGATATATTACTCAACATTTTAGACAAAGCCACGTTGTTAAACGTGGCTCTTTTCTCCCGGAAACCAGGTTTCTGGGAGAAAACTCGTACGACATCACCTTAATATAGGATACGTTACTAGCGTACTTATTTTTTGTACATTTTGCGTAACAATAATTTATCGAAACGATAGGCATTTCAACCCTATTTTCTTATATAAAATAGGGTTGAGAATATCGCAGATAATATTACTCCTAAAAGGAGTAATATTTCTGCGACATTACTTGGTAGAATCTTATTTTCTGTTGGCCATAAATCAAACTCAGCAGGATCAAGAAATTCAAAATTTCTAATATTGTTTCGAATTGTTTTACGATCTACACCAAGAAACTCGGCAGCTAGCAAAACGGATTCAAATGCAAATCCTGTACCAACAAAATTGACAGGTTTTGGTCTTGTACCGCTTGTCGCTGGTCTAAACGTATTACTGACCACAAATTGGCCTGTAGCACCTTTATTGTAGATTTTAGTATTATGTATTTCGTCAGCCATTAAATGATTTATGGCGTTAAATTCGATAGTTTCTAAAAATCGAGTAGTAGAATTTTTTGAAGTTGAAACTTAACTTTCAAGACTTCGTAGTTCATCGAATTTGATAGAATTTTTATCAAAACTTATTAATGGAATGAAAAAAAAGTCAGTAAAAGAACAGTCATTAGTCTTAATATCTTCAATGAATGAAGAGTACAGACTCGATCTGCTGTTGTTGTAATAATTTCTAAAGTCTCGATTATAGTCACTTACACCTAAAGCAAAATTTATTGAACTGCCTAAGTAAAACCTTTTTGTTTTCTTGTTGTAAACCATGTAAAACCCCAATTTATTCGAATTGTCAGAAAAACGACTGGTCTGCTGTCTTAACATTTCAGGATTTTCTTCAAATAGGACCAATGTTCTATAAATGATGTCAATTAACTGAATTTGCAAATTTGCAATAAAATCTACTCTATTAATGTTTATAGCTTGATCTGAATAGATCAAATAAAAACTTGTTTTGATTGTATCCATAACTTTTTTCTTTAATTTATCTTGAAGCCTATTAAGACTTTGACGTATATAGAAATGATATGTCTATGTTTGTTAGCTTCTTGTTTTAAACTTATCTTTTTTTTTAACGTTTTTAACCGGTATTTGTCTTAAGAGGTTATCCCCTTAAAGGGCCGGTTGAGGTTGACCCATGTAACAACATACACCTAAGAAGAAGTGACATACAACTAATTGGTAAGGACCACCGTTGTATAACCACTCATCTAAAGAAGCAGCTTCCCAGATTGGATAGAACACTAATTCCCTAGATTATCTCTAGGGAGTGGACTATGTCATAATGTTTGTTTATGATTTGATTTCACAAATCAATTACAAGACATTTCGGGTACTATTTGAGCTATTATTGTTGGGACTCAAGCTCTAGTCTCTGAGTGTTCTGTGGAATCTAATTTTTAATTTTTCATTTATTCTAAGTCTTGATTGATTAAAAAATCTTCTTCAAAATGAAGAATTTCATTTTTTAAACTCAACTCCGAAATAGCTTTTTGAATGCCCTCCACAGCTTCACTGCAAGTTAGCGTTTTTACAATTCTCCAACCATACATATTATTTCGTTGTTTATAAACTAGTTTATGCATTGATGCTATATTTTTTTCTTCCCCAATACTTTTTTGAATTCTTTTAATTTTTCAACAATTTCTACAAAACTTTGTTTTGGACTAATCAAACAATAAAACTCGGAACCTCTATTCTTAGAATAAGATTGTTGTTTAGCTGTTAAACTAAAAGCCCATATTGAAAAACTTGATACAAACTCACGAAGTGCCACGTTTAACAACGTGGCTTTGTTCATTTTGATTTTCTGTTCCTGTTACTCTACCGTAGGTCATACCTACTTTTTGGCGTGCCAAAAATTGGGCTTTAGTATTAGCTGATCCACCTTTAGATCCACCTCGGTGACCCATTTCAATTTGAAACTGAGTATCAAAAAAACCACGTTTGTTAGCACGATCTTCTTCTCGCGCAGCCTTTACATGTTGATCACGTAATTTAAGTGCTTCTTCTGTATCTCCGATACGAAAAAGATAAGCACTTAAATCTTGTATTTTGTTTAGACATTTGTAACGAATCCAATGTGCTATAACGTGTTCTTTCACAGTTAAGAGAATTCTATTATCATGAGCATTATCGCCACCTTCAAACCGCGGGAGTATATGATGTTTTTCTATATACAACTCTGTATTTCCTGGGGAACGCTTTTGTCGGATTGAATTAATATATGTATCGTATTCGTTTAATCCAAGCTTATTAAGCTCTGATAATTTTTCTTTTCGCATCTGATAAAAAGTTGTTTCAAGCTCTTCTATAGAAACTATAGTTATTTTTTCTTTTTTTGTATTATCCACATTAAAATTTTGATTCATTTTATTTTTTTATTTATAAATAATATTTTTTTTTCAATCTATGTTTAGTTATACATTACATTATAACTAATGTATGGTTTGAATTTTTTGTTTTTAGCCTTCTTGCATTTCACCCGATTACATTCGCTCTTTATTTTATTAGAGCGAAGCACTTCTTAGAAATGTAAACCAATCGCGTTTGAAGTTGGAACAACTGCACCAGTGATGATGTTGTTACCGTATAATAATGAACCAGAAACTGGCTCACGGATACCATCGCTCGAGAGTTAATTGAAACCTTATTAAGACATAAGGTTTGAAAAGCCCGACCATACGTAAAAGCCAAACATTACATGATAGGACTTCTGCGCTACAGGTCAGGCACTATTCTTAGTTATTTTTAGTTATTTTACCCTTATTTAAGTTTAAATAGATAACAAATCTTATCAACAAGACCCTTAACTTATAAAATTAATATTACGAGTATAGGTCGCTCGAAAAGCGACCTATAGCGTTTATTTTTCTTGGTCGGAACGAAAACGAGCCGCGTGTTCTGCGGCTTTTGTTTTACCACCTTCTAAAACCCATCTGTTATAAGTTTCACAATCGGCTAAAAGATCTAAAATTAAACCACGTTTGATTTCACCATAAACGTAGGGTAAAATCAGTTTAAGAAAAGCTTCAACTTTTTCCCGTTTGTACATACAAACTCTATATACAGAGTTTTTGGTGGTAGTTTTTCTAATTTGTTTTCTGCAATTTTCCCCCATAAGACTAGCTACATATAACATTAGATCTTCCTCAACCATTTCTATTTTAATAAATGGTATAGGTGGCGGTGGAGTATAATCTGGACTTTGAATTGCAGAGCGTACACGTCTATCTTTAGATAACTGTGCTTCTCCTTGTAACAATCCTGCAAGCCAAGCTACCGTTTCAGGTTTCATGTCTTGAAACCTTGACGAAGTTTTACTTTCAGCTTTGTTTTTGGTTATACTGTAACTTGAACCCTTCTTTTCTTCTTGAGACGCTGGGTTAGCTACTTTCCTGTTCTTTGCGATCTTTTTCTCGCCTTCACTTGGGAAAGAATGGGGTTGAATCACGTTACCAAAGATTTTTCGTTTGTATATTAAACGAAACATTTGTAAAAAACTTAAAAGAATAAAACAGCAATGTTTCGTCTCTGACGAAACATCTTACTCTTTCAGAGTAGGAAGGATTAAAAACCATTCGAAGACCTTACTCTTTCAGAGTAGGGGTTTTTAATTCTAAGAATAGCCTCTCGTTGGACTATATCTTCACCCTAATTTCATTAATACTACATATAACATATATATTGTAGTAAAATTTATATGTCAATAGCTATATTAGGGGCCGGGCGCTAATTGAAGGGTTATTGGTGAGTTCCGCACCTTCTAGTCTCTGAACCTTCTGCTAACATACTTACTTTTTATGTATAGTAAGTACCTCGTTAACAACTTGGCTGCTGATTTTTTTCAAGTTTCAGCATTTCACCCGGTTAATACTAAATTCTTGCGAATTTAAGACACCTTTGTAATGTCAACTGGAGGTGCTGCGATGAATGCGATGATGTACACAGAAATTGCAGTTAAAAGAGTTGGGATCATGATAACACCAAACCAACCGATGTATAAACGGTTTTCAGTTGAAGTGATCCACTCACAAAAACGTGCCCAAAGGCTAGTATTTTCACGACGTTCTAAAATTGCTGTCATAATTTGTTATTTTTTTATTAATTTTTTGATTTTCTCCGAAAAAAGTTAATTTTTTTTTTTTTAACTTTACTTCCAAATTAAAATTAAACATAGGCTTATAAATAATACTATAAATTTTTTATTCTTTGTTAAGTAAGTTAATTAACTTTTTTATAATATTGTATAATTCAAGCTTTTTCGTTAAAACCTGGTAATAACATATTACCAGATTATTAATTTAAAGCAAGAGCAGTCTTTTTTTAGACAAGTTTTTTTATAGCACTTTTTAAAACTTTGTGATTTTCTTTAAATATCTATTATATATATAGAGATAAATGCCTAATCAAAATAAGCATTTTTTTGAGTGCGGCACGCTAAGTATCTGCGCATAGTATCTGATTTACTAGATAAGATCGCGCTTGCCATCTTTACGCGCGTTCCCATTTGTCTGGGCCCCCGCCAGTAATGGTTGGGACTTATAGCAGGACTTAAAAGCGGGCTGGTGCAATATCGTCTTCGCCACACCTGTGAGGCAAAATAGGGAGGAGTTATAGTTACCGTATCGTCAATCAAGACGAGGTGATTTCGTTTTTCGTTTGTCACTACTGGGCCATCCGGGACAACCACTCGTGAGGTTGTCCCGGATGGCCCAATAGCCCGGTACGATTGTCTATAAGACCTAGGCTCCCTATGTATCTATGTGTTGATAAACGTGTAACCTTCGCCTGTGCCGCTCTACGGAGCGTGGGTGTACTCAAGGCAACTTGATATGACCGACCCACTCGGGAAGGGGTCGAAGTTCTTTCCTAGTGTAAGGGGCTGGCGAATCCACTTGTGGAAAAAGCGAGAGGGAAAAGGAGTACAAAATCCTATAACCTGCTCTGAATTGAATGTTAATTTGCCGTCTGTAGAATATCTTTCCACATTTCGGACATTTTAAACGCTCTACTAGGGTGAACTGGTCAGGACGGAAGGGCTTTCTCATGTCACTAATTTTATCTAAGGTTCTCCCTGGAATACAGCTTCCGCAAACATGGAACCAAATTGATTGGGCTTCTGTGTTTGCCGAGGTTGTATCCCTTAGATAACAAGCCTTTACCTGTTCGAAGTCTGGCGATCTAGTGAAGTTACGTGTTTTACAGCAGCAAATCATTGAATCACCTGCAACGCTTTTAGCGGGCATTCGTCGCGTTACGTCAAAGCCAGCTCGTGAAACGGCGGGGGTCGATGAGTTAATCACAGTAAGTGATAAGGACAAATGGGATCTCTTTAATGGGCTCGTTGGTCTGGATTTAACCCATTGGACACCTCCTCCTGTTCGCAGAATTTATATTCTAAAAGCTGACAAGAAGAGATGGAGACCGCTTGGCATCCCCACAATTAAGGATAGAGTTATACAATCGGTTGTTATGGAAGCTCTCGAGCCTGAGTGGGAAGCCAAATTCGAAGGTGGTTCATATGGGTTTAGACCTAATCAAGGCAGGGTAGATGCTCTGCAACGTGGTTTTAACCATCTTTCTGCATCTCCAACTCTACAACCAAACGTAAATTGTGAATGGGCCGTGGTTGCGGATATCAGCGGCTGCTTTAACAACATCTCTCATAAAAGTGTGGTCGACGCTTTATCAGATTTTCCGGCAGGTGGGCCCTCACCTCTGGTGAGGGCCTTTCCTAGTTGAACGCTGCGCTGGTTAACAGCTGGAATCCTTGAAGAAGGCGTATTTGTAGAAACAATTTTGGGATTTCCTCATATGGGATTTCCTCATATGGGATTTCCTCAGGGCGGTGTTATTTCACGTCTTTTGATGAACATCACGCTGCACGGACTTGGTAATCACGTTTGTGCCTTATCTACAGAACGTAAAAAGCCAGTTATGATTCGATATGCTGACGACTTCGTATTCTTATGCAAATCGTATGACCCCGCTCTTGAGGCCCTCCGTAATGCGGAAGGGTTTCTGCTGGGTCGCGGCCTTAAATTTAAAGAAACTTCAGCTCCTGCGGTCGTTCATATAACGCAGGGGCTCAATTTTCTGGGGTGTTCTTTCAGACGCATTTCTAACTACGGTTATGATAAAGCGCTGACGGTTCGCCCTCCTATCTTCAAGGGAAATGTGCTTTTTGCCTAACCTTGGTATGACGAGACGGTTACAAACGGAATTAAGGAAGGGCGCCGAAGGGCGCCGAAGGGCGCCCATTCTTTTGTTTTTGTTACCATCTCTAAGGAAAAACTAAAAGCTGTTCGAGCTAACTACAAGGAAGTTTTTCGTTACTATCGTGGTTTCAATGTTGGTAAACTGATTAAGGCGTTGAACCCAAAACCCCTACTCTTAAAGAGTAAGGGGTTTCGCTCTATCTGCTCGCACAATAGATTGTACTCATGTCTTCCATCAACTTGATAATTATATTTTCAAGTTGACGCTACGTATGCTTCGGAGACAACACAATTCTAAGTCTTGGGCTTGGATATGTGCACACTACTTTAGGCATGTTTCCGTTCCTGGATTGGACAGTCGATGGATTTTAGGTAATCCCGAATCGGATCTTACTCTACTACCACATAGGTACTTTTCCAAGGTAGACCAAAGCCACGTTGTTAAACGTGGCATGTTTTGGTACGAAGCGATATGTGTAAAGATGACCCGTCGCCCGCTGATAAGGAATACTGGCGTATTCGTGAGCAAATCTTTCTCGACCGTAAAGGAGTCGACTTGCTAGCAGGTTTTGATAGAGAACTATCCGCTAGTCAACAGCACATTTGGCCGGTTTGTGATTCCTGTTTATACTCTGGTGAAAGATTGCACAGACATCATGTTATTGAAAGATCTATGGGTGGAAAGGATACGTTAGGGAATATACTATTTGTTCATTCTGTTTGTCATCGTCGTATTCATTATGGCGGTGACGCAGGTCTTTGGCGGACTCACCTTATATCTTACAAGGCAGCACATCCAAAGCTGGTCAAGCCTAGACAGAGAACTTCTGTCAAATGGCCTGCCCAGAACGATTTCCGTGAGGATTTCGGCTTTGTTAATGCTCCCGATAAGCATTAACATTTTAATTCAGGTTCGTTACCACATAACGCGACAAAGAACCCTACTCTGTCGAAAAATGTTATAATCAACAAAATTTATTTATGGCTAAACAATTTAATAATCCTCGTCGTTCGTCTCCTTTCTCAAAGAATTTAGTGGGACAAAGCCACGTTGTTAAACGTGGCATTCAGTCCCAAAGGATCTATGGGTATCTCGTGGCCTTCCATTTGTGAATACCCTATTTCCTCTTTGGCGGTTCTTAAAGATCTCCCATCGTATTCAAATATATGTGTCTTAGCTGTTATTGGTTTCTTTGGTCGTACTCTGCGCGCTGCGTGAGAACACGTCCGAGTCAAACGGTGAGTTTGCTAGTCGTCCGTTTGTGCGTTTCATGAAACGCAATCTTTTTGGTACAGGAGATACGTTAGTTGTCGCTGCCTCACTAGCTGTGGTTCCAGTCCTTGGTCTTATTGATTCGATCACCCCCGTTCAGGTTGAAAATTTTATCAAAGCTCCAATTGCTAACTATCGCCCTAATGTCAAAACACCCAAACAAGTTAACGCCTCAAATGTAGAGGTATGGGTAAACGGTCAAATTTCCAGAATTCTTGGTCTTATTAACAGTTGTCCTGCATCGGTCGCCGGCCTTTATAACTTTGGACTTACTCCTGGACGAAATAATTCTGCTACGGTAAATCAGTTAGTGGATTCTATTCCTCTTCCAAAAAAACCGTCAACAGGATTTATTCTCGTTTCTTTTCGCGTTATCATGGGATTTATTGTAGAAGACGAAAACGGTGTTTTTACTTTGGCTTCAGAGCCTTTGGTGTTCAATGAACTTCCGCTTACCTTTGCGGGTAAAACGAACTTGGTCACTCTAGGTATATCTCCGCTTGAATGGGAGCTATTTTCTTCTAAGCCGAAGGGTAAAGCTGGCAATGCTCTTCCAGGTGTTGAAATCAAGCGTCAGCTTGATCCTAGTACTCAAACTTCTCCTAACATGAAGACTAAACTTCGTGTTATGGAGGAAGGTGAGCTAAAGGATCTTCTTACGCCGCTTGAATTTGCTTCATACCGTTCTGCTGCCAAACTTGGTGTTAAAGCACGTTTTCAAGAATTAAATGATTTAGCGCTTTCTCGTAACAGTGCAAAATCATCTGATTCGCAAGCCCAAGTTTCCACTGTAGAAGATGATTCGTCATCTCTACAGGAATTTGCTTCTGCTGCTAAAGCATCTCGTAAGAAAGGGCGTCCTTCTTCAGCTTCACGGGTGGGAAGCCCTTCAGTATCAAAAGTTCCTAGCCGTCGTGCTTCTCTGAGTCGCGGTTCGGATACTAATGCTGAAAATCAACAGGAAGTGGTAACTTTTCAGGACCCAGCTTCTGCTAGACCTGTTGACGATTCAACATCGTCAAAACCTCTTCCTCAAGCTGCTCCCCCCCACGTGAAAACGCTCTGTAACGAACTATAATTTCGCATTCTTCCTAACCCGGCCTGAGCCGTATGCATCGAGAGGTGCACGTACGGTTCTTAGGGGAACTATCCCCCCTACCCGAGTTATCTCTATTATAGGTCCTATAGGTCCATGATTTTTCTATGTTAACTTATTCATTAGCTAACATTTTTTGGGTTACCTGGGACTCGAACCCAGAACTTATCGGTTAAAAGCCGAGTACTCTACCATTGAGTTAGCAACCCATTATATTCAAAATAATTAGAGTAATCATTTTCATATAAATTACATTTTTATAGTTTTAAATATTTTTTATAATTGTTTACAATCACAAATAGAATTATATCATATATAATTTTTTTTTGACCCATGTGTCAGTTCCTATTATTTACAGATATCACAAACTAACAAATTTTAGAGGAAAACAAATGCTAAAACACTCTACCCGAATCCCCTACTGTTTCTCTTTCAGAGTAGGGGATCTTTAGTAAAATAGTGTTAATGTGTAAAAATTACTTTTCTCTGCATCTAATAAAAAAATGGTCTATATGTATAAGTTTATAATTTAGTTCAAAGTATTTAAACTATTCTAAATAACAAGTTTTAAAATAAAACTTACATGTGTTTCTATTACGATAATTCTGACCTACGAGATTTTATATCTCGTATCAATAATTTCTAAAAAACTGATACATATGTAGTATTACTAGACATATATATTTATCTAAATATGTTTTATAATATTTTCTAATTTAATTATATCACTTATCAGACCTGAATTCTTTTTTTATTTAATTCAGGTTTGATAATATTTTAATTGTAAAAAAACTAAATAGTTTTTTTAATATATTTATTGTGATTTTGGTATCTATTTATATTTTATCTAGATAAAAAACTATTTTCTATATAAAAATTCCTTTTATTAAAGATTACCACCACGAACAGATAATAAAATAACAACAATTGGACCAGCTGCTACTACTGTAAATAGAGCAAGTAATTGTAAAACAAGAGTTAGACTCATATATTTATAAAGATAAGATTATGGATAAAAAATCTAAAAGTAAAAATTTTTTATTAAAATCTTGAATAAAATTTATATCTAATAATATCTAAAAGATTTTTCTTTTAAGTTTTAAATACTTATTCAAAATACAATAATAACATTATTTATTAATTAATTAATAATTAAACAATTATATGTTAGAATTATAACATAATTCAAAAAGCTTAAAAAAAAAAATTAAAAAAGCCTGCTTAGCTCAGTGGTAGAGCGTCTGTTTCATAAGCCGATGGTTCGCTAGTTCGAATCTAGCAGCAGGCAAGAAAAAAATTATATATAATGATATTCTGAAAAGGCATTATCAGAAGTGCGGCACGCCGTGCCTGATATATTATCAGGATTAGAAGTCTTGATCGCGCTTGTCACCTTCGGTGTCTTCCCTTTTTCCCGGGCCTCTGCTAGCAATGGTCGAGACTTCTAGCAGACATTCGAAGCAGAGTACTGCAATATCGTCTTCGGTACCTAATGTGAGGGAAAGGCCGAAAAAGCTATAGTTTCGGTGTCGTTAATCAAGGCGAAGTGAATCCTTTCGAGTTTTCACTCTGGGTTTTTGGTACATCAACTCGTGATGTTGTCCCAGGTGACCTGATAACCCTGGCACAATTACGATTGTCTATAGGACTTAGGTTACGCCAACGTTACTGTATGTTGGCAAACGTGTAACCTTTCTTCGGGTTGCTCCATGGAGCATGGGTTGGACTCAGGGCAACCTGATATGACCGATCCGTCAAAGAGGGAGTCGAATTTCTTTATCAGTCTAAGTGGCTGGCAAAGCCAGATAGGCTGCTGGCTCAGAAGAGTCTACTCAAAAAACTGGAAGGGAAATGGATACTTGTATCCTATAACCTGCCATGAATGAATACGATTCATCGTATAGGAGGTAAACATTTATTATCCTTTCATATGCCACGTTTAACAACGTGGCTTTGATGCTATCAGCGATCTACTGGGGAGAAATGCCACGTTTAACAACGTGGCTTTGTCAGGACGGGAGGGCTATCATTAGATACTATGTCATTAATTTTATCTAATGCTCCTGGTGTGCAACTGCCTAGGGCTTGGAACCAGGTCAACTTGAACACAGTTTTCTCGCAGGTAGAACCACTTATGGGTGAAGCCTTTACTTGTTCGAAATCTGGGGATCTTGTGAAGTTGCGTGACGTTAAAAGGCAAATTCTTCCATCACCTCCTACTCTATTAACAGCTATTTGTTCTGTTACTTTCAAATCAGCCCGTGAAACAGCGGGAGTGGATAAGCTTATTGTCATGAGTAATTCAGACAAATGGAACCTTTTTGAAGATTTCATAGGTATTGATCTAGAGCATTGGTCACTTCCATCTGTTCGCAGGATATATATCGTTAAGGCTGATAAGAAACGTTGGCGTCCGTTGGGAATTCCCACTATCAAGGATCGTGTTATTCAGGCGGTTGTGCGTGATGCACTTGAACCTGAGTAGGAAGTACGTTTTAAAAAGCGGATCCTATGGGTATCGTCCATATCGTGGAAGAGCGTATGCTCTTCCACATACGTTCAATCATCTAGCGGCTTCTCCAACGTCACAACCTAGAGTAAACCGTGAATGGGCTGTAGTAGCAGATATCTCTGCCACGTTTAACAACGTGGCTTTGTTGCTTTGACAATGACAATGTATGACATAGATTGATTGTAAAGGCCGTTGAAGGTTTTACTGTTGATTTCCTTATTGAACGATGGTTGACAGCGGGAATTCTTGAAGAAGGTGTTTTCGTAGAGACTACTACAGGGTTTCCACAGAGTGGAGTACAATCTCCTCTTCTGTGTAACATTGCTTTACATGGGCTTGGATCCTTTGTAAATAGTAAATCTGCGGATAGTAACAAGCCAATTATGATATGTTATGCGGAGACTTTGTACTTTTTTGTACTTTTATGTAAATACTATGCTGGAGGGCAGGAAGCTTTACGCCATGCGGAAGATTTACTGGGCTCACGAGGTCTTAAGTTTAAGGACACTATTGAGCGTGCTATTGTTCATGTTACTCAGGGCTTTGATTTTTTTAACTGCACTTTCAGACGGGTAAGTAATTATGGTTACAATAAGCAGCTTACAGTTCAGTTTTCGAGGGCAATTCTTTTGTCATTCATCCTTGGTACGATAAAACTGTTAGCAATGGCATCAAGCATTCTATTTTTCTAGTTTCGGTGTATAAGGGTAAGCTGAAGTCAGTTTGTGCGAAAAACAAAGAAGTTTTTTCGCTTTTATCGTGGTTTCAAGATTAGTGGTTTAATTCACACGTTGAACGCCAAAATCCCTACTCTGAAAGAGTAAGGGGTTTCGCTTTATTGGCAAGAACCATAGATTGTATGAAGGACTTCCTTTATATAAATAACTATATTTTCAGACTTATTCTTCTCCTTTAGTTTCGGACAGGGCAGCAGGCGCTTCGTGTATGGTGTCTTGGCCGTTTATCTGTGAATATCCTATATCTTCTCTGTCTGTTTATAAGGACCTGCCCAGTTATCATAGCATCTGTGTTCTGGCTATTGTTATTATGGTGTGTTTGGTCATTGTATGTGGTTTACGTGAAAATATTAGTCAATCAAATGCTGAATTTGACTCTCGCCCTTTTGTTCACTTTATTAAGAAGTTTAGTTTATTAAGAAGAAGGTCTTTGGGACCTCTGATGACCTTGTAGTTGTCACTGCTCTTGCTGTGGTTCCTACTCTTGGGCTTATTGATGTAAGTTAGGTAGAAAACTTCATGAAAGCTTCTATTGCAAATTACCGACCCAACGTTAAGGTACCTAAACAGTTGAATTTGTCTAATGTTGAAGTTTGGGTGAACGGTCAAATATCTAGAATCCTTGGTCTAATGAATTCATGTCCTGCATCTGTCGCCAGCCTTTATAATTTTGGGCTTTTTCCTCGTCAAAGTAACCAATTTGATGTTAGGAATATTGTAAAGTCTATTCCTCTTCCCAATAAACCTAATTATCAGTTTGTTGTTTGGTCTTTTCGTGTTATTTTTGGGATTGTAAATAGAGATTTTAGTGGCGCCATTACCCTGATTGCTTATAAACCTTTTGTATTCAATAAGCCTTCGGTTACTGTGGCTGGTAACCCTAATATTTCTCGAATTGGTATTACCCCATTAGAGTTTCAAATGTTTTCTGTTGCGATCATGCGTGAGGGCAATGCGGCTGTTCTTGGAATCGAAATTAAACGTTAACTTGATCCTATGGCTACGGTTGTTCCTAATGATAAACGCGAAATCTTGATGCGAAAAAATTAGAGCAGCTTCTAACTGCCACGTTTAACAACGTGGCTTTGTTTAGAATATGCCTCTCATCATTGTGCGTACAAGATTGGGAACAAATCACGTTTGGTTTCTTTAAATAAGATTGTTGTAGAAAGAAAAGCTAGCCAGCAGTCTCAATCTCAACCACAAGCTGCTACTCCTGAGGAGGGTTAAAACTTTCAATTTGCCAAAGCTTCGTCATCTTCGAAAAGAAGAAGTCGTCGTCGTGCTTTGAATAATAGTTCTTCTTCTCCTTCTTCATCTGGTCCCATACTTCTCCGAGCAGTTTTTCCGATGCAAGAGGCGGGGAATCAGCTTAATCTAAGGGGGCTTCTGATAATTCAGAGTCTCCCAACTCGGAGGCATCCTCTTCCCCTCTGTTGAAGAGGATACTACTAAAAATGTAACAGGTTCTCCTGACCCTGGAGTATCCTCTTTTTCTCCTGGTGGACAGGATGTTTCTGTGGGTATTTCGGATGATACTAACTCTCAGCAGAATGACAGTTAGCAACGAATAGATAATATAATCCCTTTCTTCCTAACCTGGCTTGAGCCGTATGCATCGAGATGTACATGTACAGTTCTTGGGGGAACTATTCCCCTACCCGAGTAGAATACCTTTGCGATGTCATGAAATGAAAAAATAATTAAATTATCATGAGATTTAATCTTATGATATGTTTTATGTTGGTCTGAACTGATTAGATCAAGTATTATTGCATATAAAAAGTTATATGTCTAAAAAAAAATATATATATGTTAAGAAACGTTATCTTCTTGTTATAAACAAGAAGATAAGGTATAAAAAAAAGAGAATATATATTCTGCTATATAAATATATATAATAAAATTATGAGTAAAATACAAGAAAAGAAGTATTTATTTTGTATTTACAGCGTCTATTTCAAACGAATATTGCAAAATACTTTAATTATTTTGATTACCTTTCAACGAATTTATTTATGTCTGGTTCCAATAAATAAAAAAAAGCGTTATGATTAAATTTAAATGATGAACACTGATTTAATAAAATCTATACGCCCACCTTTTGGGTTGGGAATTAAAAAAAAAAAAATTTAACGAACAAATAAAGTGAAAGTGTTAGTATAACAAAATAGAAAAAGGTTCAAGTAAAATTAATCTAGAAAATTCTGTGTACCAAAATTCTCTAAACTCCTTACTAAATAGGCCCTACTCTTAAAGAGTAAGAAGAGTAGGGGATATTAAGGCCGCCCTCACGGGACTCTTCTTACTCTTTAAGAGTAGGAAGAGTAGGGGATTTGGGTAGAGTTTTTTTTGATCTAATTCCTTTTATAAGGACTCGAATCTGTATTACCTTAAATGAAATCTATGTTATTTCAACACACGATAAATGTGTATCAAATAAATGTGTACCAAATTGTTCTATTTGGACTATTAAGTGCGAATCACGCTGTATTTAGGATCCCTCTGGGGCAGAAGGGTCCACCTCACAGGGTACAAGACGGGCGCCGTAACAGGTGTACGTTGGTAACACGTCGCGCTTTTTATTTTATTAATGCCTAAGGGCAAAAATTTAAGGTAATATTAGCATAAAAAAACTAATAATATCAATAATGTTTATTACCATGAAAGAATCAAGGATAGAAAATAATAAAAGTTTTTATGGATGCTTTTATTTAGGATCTTTTGATTCTGCACAAAGTCTAACAGTAGCAAATGCATTGAGACGATCTTTATTATCTGATTGTACAGGATTAGCTATAATTTCTGTAAAAATAGAGAATGTACAGCATGAATATTCAACATTACCAGGTGTACGAGATTCAGTATTAGATATTATCTTAAATTTTAAAGAAATAGTATTAAAAAAAATAAAAAATCCGTTTGGTGGTCCTAATGGGTACAAACATAAAGGGTTATCTTCTATTTATGATAAAGTAGGTTCAACTTTTTTTAAACCTGTAGTAGGTTATCTTAAAGTTAGAGGTCCGGGAATAATACGTGCTAAAGATTTTCGTTTACCCCCCTTTATACAATGTGTAGATCCTAATCAATATATTGCTACTTTAACAGAAGATGGTGTTTTAAATGTTAAATTTGTAATTATGGAAGGAAAAAGTTATTATATTCAAAAGCTATCTTCTAAATCTAACTCCTCAATAAGTGGTAGAAACAAAACAAAAACAATAAAAAAAATGGATGAGTATTCGACTAATTCTAGTTTAGATACTAAAACCAAAGATGAAGTAGTTGGTAACTCATCATATAAAAAAACATTGAATTCTTCTAATGGTTTAAAACCAGCCCCTGAATCAGGGGATCCATTAAATTACTGGACGATAACTAAGAAACGTCAAAATTTATTAAACGAGTTAAAAAAAATAATTAATACAAAAAAAAGTAATACAGATAGCTCTGACGGGTCTTGCACTGTTGTTACAGACACAAAAGATAAATTGAAGGATATAAAAAAAGTAGAGTTAAATTCAAATACAAAATCATTGGAGTTATCAGAGGGAGAAAATATATCATCTCTTCGTAATAGTATTTTTGTAGATAAAAATACTAGTACAGAACCATTTAATGAAAATTCAAAACAATTAAATATTGATGCTGTTTTTAACCCAGTAACAAAAGTTAATTACATTATAGAAGGATATGATAACTATATTGTGGAGTCTTTTTATGAAAAATATAAATTAATTGAAAATTTAACTTCATTTCTAGATTCTGCTAAGTTTATAGAATCAAATTTTCCATTTTTTTATGAAAAATGGAAAACAGAAGACAATATACATTCAAACATGAATGATTATTCTATAGAAAAAAATAGAGAACTTTCAAAAAAATCTATATCGAAAAAGTTATTAGATTATGTTACCAATTTGTCTACATCAGATTTATCTATTTTATGTACTCCCGAAGGTTATAGTCATTACAAAGGTATTGGAATTCCTTCTTCTTTTACAGAATCTATTTATCTTTCTAAACTAAATATGGAATCGTTAGAAGGGTCTTTTGAGTCAGGCATTAATTTAAGTCCTAGACATGTTGTTTTACTAGAAATTTGGACTAATGGTAGTTTACATCCAAGAGATGCTTTATTAATGGCTTTAAAAAATCTATCATATACTTTCAGGCCTGATAAAGTCAAAATGACTAGTCCTATATTTTCTAATTCTGCATCATATAAAAAAATAATACAAAATCTTTAATTAATTTTTTTTTATTAATTTTTGCAAGTTAACGGAGAGAGAGGGATTCGAACCCTCGGTACAAAAATATTGTACAACGGATTAGCAATCAGCCGCTTTAGACCACTCAGCCATCTCTCCTTATATTTTATATTTGGATATATTCATATATATCCATATATAAAATATTTTTTTATATATTTAATTTTATAGCAACAATATAATTATAACAAGCTGACATGCGAAGTTGAGAAACCCTACTAAATACCCCCCTACTTTTCTTACTCTTTCAGAGTAGGAAGAGTAGGGGGTTTGGTGTGAGGTTCGGGTAGGGAGTATTGTTTTTAATTCAAGGTACTTTTAAATTCTCCAAGAGAATTTAAAAGTCCGATATCAATAATTAAATCTAGGATTTAATTATTGATATTGTAAATTTTCTAAATCCGAAGAATCTGTTATACATTATATAACAATAAAAAAAATAATAAATAAAATATAAATGTCAGAAACGAAATTAAGAAGAGACTTGTCTTAATTATTTTTTTTTTTACCTATTTTTTTTAATTTTAAAAAACCTTGTTCCAAATTAATTATATAAATTTATTAATTTTATAATTAGGTTGTAACCATATTTTATATAATTATATAAAATGATATTTAATATATATACATTATATAATCTATATTTGGTTTCTTATCTAGTATTATAAATTTATAGTTTTTCACTATTTGTTTAAAATTCTTTGAAATGTTTTATATATAAATATATAACTACAACTCTCTATTTGGGAGTTGTAGTTATATATTGTAAAATTACAAGTATAAAATAATATTTATACGTTTTAATAAATTATTAAACAAAAGTTTATTAAATTATTAAACAAAAGTTGTTGTATGAGAGAAGTGTTTATTTTTCTCTAAATTTTTATTTCTTCGTAATGGTTTACAGATAAGTTCAATTAAGTCTTTAGCATTAGTGAAACCATGTATCTGAGAAAATGTCATTTCCACACTCCATTTTGTAGTTATACCTCGTGCTTCTAATGGATTGGCATGTGCCATCCCCGTTATAACTAAATCTGGTTTTAATTCTTTAATACGTTGAATTTGATAATAGTTATCAGGTTTTTCAACGATGCGTGGGAACGGTACCTTCATTTCAATACATGTTTTTTCTAATAAAGATAGTTCTCCTGCTTGGAATCGTTTATCCATGTATGGTATACCAATCTCGTATACAATCATTCCACAACGAATTAAAAAACGTGCTAATGAAATCTCTAGAAGATTGTCTCCCATAAAGAAAACAGATTTACCTTTAATGAAATTAATTGATTCTGTTAAATTAGACCAAATTGTTTTTTCACGTTCTTCTAATCCAGTAGGAACTATACCAAAAACACTACAGATTTTTTCAACCCAAGCTCGAGTACCATCTGGGCCAATAGGAAAAGGAGCTGATATCAGTTTACACTTACGTCGGCGCATTAAAGAAGTAGCAGTACGGCTTAAAAAAGGATTAATTCCGCAAACATATACATCTTCACCTAAAGCCGGAAGATCGGAATAACGTGCTGAAGGTAACCAACCAGAAACATTAATACCTTGGCGTCTTAATTCTAATTGTAATTGATTAGCTATAGTACTAGGTAATGATCCAAATAAAACAAGTTCTTTTTCTTGTTTTGTACTATTTGTACCATTTGTATCCTCTACTCTGCTAGAGTAAGGAGTTTGTAATAAAGTTACGTTTTTTGAACGTTCTGGGCATTTTTGCGCCATTGCAGCTAAAACAGTATCTTCACCTTGTGTAAAAGCATAATCAAGACCATTAGCTCGAGCTACTACAATTGGGATGCCTATTTCTGCTTCTAAAGTAGGTGCCATACCTTCTAAATCCATTTTAATAATCTCAGTTGTGCATGTACCAATCCAAACTATTACACTAGGATTACGATCCTGCTTAATTTGTAAACAAAGTCTTTTTAGTTCTTTATAATCATTTAATTGGGCAGAAATATCACTTTCTTCCAATTCAGCCATAGCATAGCGCGGTTCAGCAAAAATCATAACACCTAAAGCATTTTGTAAAAAATAACCACAAGTTTTTGTTCCAATAACTAAGAAAAAACTATCTTCGATTTTTTGATAAAGCCAAGAAACGCAACTAATGGGGCAAAAAGTATGATAATTACCTGTTTCACATTCAAACTGACCGCTATAAGGTACTTCTGTTGAAGCTTCATTTGTTGGCTCCATTGATGAATTTCCTGTTTGATTAGAAGTTTGTACAGTTTCTAATATAGAGTTTTTTGATGCATGAAGCCCTGACCAACCAGTGCGAATCTGGAACGGACTTCGCACGTCTGCTTGTCCACGTAGGTCAAGTGGCATATACGAATAATTTTTTTCCCCAGGCGATTTTAATAAAGGAAATCTTGTTTTGTTTTTTACCATGAAGTTATAATTACAATCCGCAAAATGCGAAATTATTCCAATTTTTAAGATAAAATCTCCTCCTCGAAAACCCCCCTTACTCTTCCTACTCTGAAAGAGTAAGAAAAGTAAAGCCTTCGAGTTAGGTTTATCCATATAAAAATTGTATAAACAGATTATTATGGATAATAAAAAGTTTGCGCTTTATAGTTCAAAGAAATTAAAAACCATCATTCAGCTGTGCTGTTTTTATTATATTTATAGATGTATATTATTAATAGAATATATACATATACATATTTTCATTTTATTCTTTCAAATTAATAATTTTTAATTTAATTAGCGCTTGAAGTATCTAGACTTTCATATTGCCTCTTATTCAAATCTGTTTTTCAATAGAACTACATATTATAAGATAATTATACAATTTTTTTCTATTTTTTTTCTTTATTATAATAAAAAAATCTTATGCATATGTTTATAAATAATTACGTATATTTATGAATATTCATTCGTTTTTGTCCATTTTTTATGCAATCAACATAGAAAAGCGTTACTCCGGAAAATTAATTGAGAGTGTAACCATACTTTTTTTAATATGGTTACACTCTCAAAAAAAAGATTTATATATATATATAAATCTTTATTTTTTTTTCGGTGAAATATTTTTTTATCGGAGATAATTATATGATTTTCCTAATTATTTATTGTTAATCTATTATTATTATTAGGATTATAATAAATTATATATTATATAGAGTACCTAAAGCAAATCAGCGTGTATGGATAAGTTTTTCATTAGCTTACGAGTAACGCATGTAAGTTAATGATTAATACCTTTAAAATAAATACATCCAAGTTCATTCAAAAAAGAATATAAATTTCAATATACCATGCTGACATGCGAAGTTAAGAAAATTGATCAAATCCCTTACGCGAATCCCCCTACTCTTTCTCTTTCAGAGTAGGGGGATATTTAGTAGGATTTCTCATTTTTTACGTTTTCCAAAGAACCCTTCTGGGGCGGGCGCCGCCCTCACGGGCACGGGCGCACATATAAGAGCAGGGCTTTTATAATAATTTTTGTTTATTCTTTTTTGATTTTCCTTTGATTCAACAACTGATCAAAAAATATGGATGCTCTTAAAGAGCACATGTCTTAAATTAATTTTTTTGTATAGATGTAATTAAATTCAATGATTTAATTACACCACCATTTTTCATTAATCAATTTTTATCTTGTTTATAGGCTTGTGCTTTATGCTTTATCCTTTTATCCTGTTTATGAATTGACATTAAATTTAAAGAAAGTTGTAATTTACAATGTTTGGTTTTGTGGGCCCTCAAGGGCCCACGTCTGCTTTTAGGAAATTTAAAAGTACCTTGAATTAAAAACCCCTACTCTGAAAGAGTCCCGTGAGGGGGTCTCCTTACCCGAATTCCCTACTTTTCAAGAGTAAGCCCCTTGGGGGTGAGTTATCTAGTAAGGAACTTTCTTTAGTTTGTTAATTTTTTAAGATTTAAAGTTTATGCGCTAACGCATTTTGGTGCTGCGTCTGTAAGAAAACGACACCGGCAAAAGTTGAGTTTTAATCCAAGAATAAATATTCAATATTTATTTATCAAACATAAATGATTTTTTATAAAATATTATTTAGTTGATAGTTAAATGTAGTTTAGTGCACGTGACATTATTTTTTATACAAATTACTATAGTATGACGTGGAAATTTTAAAAGGACTTCCTACATAGAAGTTTTCACGTCTGCTTAATCTACTAAAAAATGTTTTTTTGTTGTAATATTATTACAAATTTTTTTTTTACTAGATTATATATAAAATATTGTATTTTAGTATTTATAAATATAAATAATATTTATATATTAATTGAAAATTTTTATTGTCCGAAAAAAATTAGAAAAATGATGAAATCCCTTATTAAATATCCCCTTACTCTTCCTACTCTGCGATTCCAAGAGTAAGAAGAGTAGGAAGAGTAAGAAGTAAGAAGAGTAAGAAGAGTAAGAAGTAAGAAGAGTAAGAAGAGTAAGGGGATTCGGGTAGAGTTTCTAATTTTATTAACTTCGCACGTCAGGGCTTGGCACTTGGCACGTCACAATATTATTTATTTCTCCATAAGCTAGAAAATAATTTTATTTATAAACTTAAGGAAAACTCATTAAACTAGTCATTTCTGTTAATGATTTTTGTGGTCCTTTGACAAAACTTGATTTTTCTGATAAATTATTAGAATTTTCACCTAAAAAAGAATTTGTTGTATTTGTTGTATTATAACGATATAATCCAATATCAAGGCATAGAGCTTGAAGTTCACATATTAAAACTTTAAAAGCTTCAGGTGTACCTATTGTAAGATCTTTATTTAAAATTAAATTGGACCATAAAGTCATTCTTCCAGTTAAATCATCAGATTTAACTGTTAACATTTCTAATAAAGTAAAAGCAGCACCAAAACCTTCTAAAGCCCAAACCTCCATTTCTCCTAAACGTTGTCCTCCTTGTTTTGAACGTCCGCGTAACGGCTGTTGTGTAACCAGAGAATAAGGACCAGTAGAACGCATATGTATTTTATCATCTACCATATGGACTAACCTTAACATATAAGATTGTCCTACTGTTACAGGTTGGTGATAGCAATCTCCTGTACGACCATCATATAAACGTATTTTACCAGGATATTGGGGATTAAATAACCATTTAAAACCAGTTTTACAACGTGCTTCATATAATTTGTTAAAAACGAAGCTTCGAGACGCTTCAGGTCCATAAATTTCATCAAATGCAGTAATTTTATAATGTTCGCCTAAATATTTACCCGCTAATCCTAACAAACATTCATAAATTTGTCCCACATTCATACGAGATGGTACACCTAATGGGTTTAAAACCATATCAATTGGTGTACCATCAGGTAAAAAAGGCATATCTTGCATAGGTAGAATTTGAGAAACAATACCTTTATTACCATGTCGACCTGACATTTTATCACCTACTTGAATCTTGCGTTTTTCTGCTAAATAAATATGAATAGTTTCAATATCTTTGATCGATTTTGTGTTGTAACTATTGAAGGTTTTTTTATCTTTTTTAAGAAAATTTAATTTTTCTTGAGTAATATTACGTAAAATATCTCCATAATTTTTTTTTAGTTTTTTCATTATTTTAAAATCTTTGAACTGACCATATACTATTGTTTGAAGAGTTTTTATTACATGGGAACTTTTTTTAAATTTTTTATTATAGAATGGTATTGCAGAAAATTTTGGTAGAGTTGCAATGATACCCTTAGGTAAAATATCATTTTTATCAACATTTTCTTTTTTTTTCAAAGTATCGCTAAATGAGACTTTAGATAGCAAGTGGGAATCTAATATTCTTGAAGAAAGATTCGTTTCTTTTGTTGATTCTATATCTATAAAAGAATTAAAAGAATTTTGTGGTTTTATACCATGTAATAAAAAATGACGTATTTTGTTTTTTTTATTAAAACTTTTTTGTGCCCAAAAAATTTTATTTTGTAAAATTTCTAATTTGTCTAAATTAGGCAGTGCGTTTGAAGATGTCTTTTTAAGTAATTCTAAAAAAGTTGTGCGTTTTTGTGCGCCCAGCCCCGTGAGGGCGGCGCCCGTCACGTCTTTGCACTTTAATAATTTGGAGTTTTTTATAAATATTCTACTTTTACTTTGTTTTCCTTTCTTCAATTTTTTTTTCTTAAGGTAAGGTTTAGCATTACTCAAAATGACTGATTGATAATTACGTAACTTATCTGTAGATGATCCTCTAACCACGCTACCTGGTTTAACAAAAATCTTAATATCTATAACTTTTGCTTTAATTCCTTTTGGAGCGCGTAATGAACTATCGCGATACGGTCGAATAGGCTTATTTAAAATAGTATATAATAATTTTTGATAAGGTGTAAACTCTTTTTTGTTTATAGGAGTTATTTTTCCAACTAAAATATCACCTTCTTCAACTATAGAACCTATTTTAACAATACCAAAGGAATCTAAATGACACGTTTCTTCTGGCATAAGATCTGGAATATCACGTGTAATTTCTTCGTAACGTGTTGTACGTATTTTAGATGTATTAATATCAGATTTTTCCACATTTTTTGTAGAAGTTTTGCGAGTTCCAGAACGAAGTCGATTCGTTTTTTTTTCACTAATTTCTTTATTAGTTAAACTTTCTTGTTGAGATATCCCATTCTTTTGAATATTCTCAATTTCATAACGTTCAATATGTACAGAGGTAAACAAATCGTCACTTACTAAACGTTCGCTTATTAAAATAGCATCTTCAAAATTATAACCTTCCCATGGCATGTATGCAATAAAAATATTTTGACCTAATGCTAATTCGCCACCTACACTATTTGCGCAATCTGTTAAAAAATCTCCTGATTGAACCCAATCTCCTTCAAAAACAGCAGGTTTATGGGTTAAACATGTATCTTGATTAGAACGATGAAAGGTTTCTAATTTATATTCTATTTTTTTTGAAGGATAATTACTAAGCGTGTTTTCGTTTTGTGCTGTTTTATTTTCAAAAGAAGATGAATTATAATTCTTATAATTTTTAAGTTGTGGTGAAAATATATTAAATGCTTTTTTAAAAATGGGCTCTTTTTCCATTTGTACAGTTGATGGGCTTTCTACTTTTTGTTGAAAGCCTGAATGCGCCTTACACGTAGACATAAAATTAGGAAAAAACGTATACGAAATATTTTTTAATTTATTTAAATTATTAGTTTTTTTTCCATCAGAAAGAAGAAAACCTTTTTTATTCATTATTTCAATGGTTATTAAAGTTAATAAATTTTCAAATAATATTAATAAAATTAATAAAGTGGTTATTTTAAATTTTTATTCCAAGTTTTAATAACTAATTATTATATTTTTTTATATAAGTATTAACTTATACATATAAATATAATAATTAGTTATTATTATTTTTTTCATTTTTTATATAATATACAAAATCTATGTAATTATATATTAAGATTATATTATATAATGTTCTGTATAAAATACAGTCTAATATCTGATCGTTCTAATATCGGATCGTTCTAATATCTGATTGTAAATAGTTATTTCAGATAAAATATTATAAATATTTTGCGCCCATAAGGCCACCTTGCCGTATAAAATTGACAAAAAAATAGTTTCTTACCCGAATCCCCTACTTTTAAAGAGTAGGGGATATTTAGGCCGCCCTCACGGGACTCTTTCTATTTCTATTTCTCTTTCTATTTTTCTTTAAGAGTAGGGGATATTTCGTAGGGTTTCTTAGCCTTCGCACGTAAGTTTTAAGATTCGTATTTACATGCCACGTTTAACAACGTGGCTTTGATACTATAATTTTTTTAGCACTTACATAAGTAACTAAGCCACTATATTTGGATTGAATTACATGACCAGAATCACTAACAGCTCTACCTTCTAATCCAGTACCGACAATAGGACGTTCGTGACGAATTAAAGGTACTGCCTGTCTTTGCATATTAGAACCCATTAAAGCACGGTTAGCATCATCGTGTTCTAAAAAAGGTATTAATGAAGCAGCAATGGAGATCATTTGTAAAGGAGATACTCCAATATATTGAACAGATGAACGTGAAATTTTAGTAAAAGTTTCAGCAATACGAGCAGGAATCATAGCTTTAGGTAAAAAACCGATAGGTGATACAAATAAATCAGCTGCTGCTAATCTAATTTTTTCTTCTTGTTCAGCATTTAGATAATACATACCTGTGTTTTTTTGAACTTGACCTTTATACACTTTATAAAAAGGGCTTTCAAGAATACCTGATGAATTTACCATAGCGTATGTTGTCATAGAGTTTACAAGACCAGTATTTTTACCTTCAGGTGTTTCTATTGGGCAGATACGACCATAATGTGTTGGATGTATACCTCTAATAGCTAAAGTAGCTGTATCTCGAGTAACACCTCCTGGTCCCATAGAACTTAATCGACGTTTATGAGTTAATTCTGCTAATGGATTAATTTGATCCATAAATTGTGATAATGGACTAGTACCAAAAAATTCTCTTATAGCACTATTAAAAGCTTTATTGTTGATAATAGAAGAAGATGTTAAATTTTTTATTTTTAATTGTGGAGTTATATCTTTTTGGAGACTTAAATTATTTTTAATTGCAAAATCAGGAGAATGAAAACTACGTTTTTTGTTTATTCCAGGTACTCGGTTACGTGATTTTTCAATAGAGGAGTTATAAACTTTTGAATCTGATTTAGAAATGCGTCCGTGGGGGCGCCCTGATGAGCTTCCCTTACTAAGTACTTCTCCTTCGGAGACAGTTTCATTTTCTAAACTCCCTAATCTGAAAGAGTAAGGTATTTGTGGGTTTATTTTTTCTATTAATTCTTTACGTTTACTGTCAATCATGGTTTCATTATAACGTATAAATTTTTCTAATCTCACAAGTCCAACGCCTATTTGAATTTGAATTAATTCTCCAGAAGTACGGACTCTACGATTTTTTAAATGATCAATATCATCTGTATTAAAAATTCCCTTTTCAACTTTAATTAAATAATCAGTTGCATATAAGACATCAAGACCTGTTAAAGTTAATTGATGCGATGCTATAGTTAATCCCAATTTTTTATTAAAAGCTATTCTACCTTGTTTTCCTAAATCATATGAACGAGGATTCATAAAACGATTATATAACCATTGACGTCCTAATTCTGTTAAATTTTTACCGGACGTGCGCCCGTTATTACGCCCGTCCGGGCTTCGCACTTTAGAAAATTTTGTTTCTTCTAAACTCCCCTTTGTTTTATTATCTTTAGTAATGTCAGTAATCAACAAATTTTCTACATCTTTTTGATTTGATTTATCTTTATTTTTTAAATCATTTGACATTTTTGTTTTTGAATGAAGTAATGTATATATAGCTTGCCATGCTTCAGGTGGATTTTTTAAATAAGCATAATTTTGTTTTTTTGAACTTATAGATCTAGTTGTTTTAATAGATTTTTCATTATCTTCTTCCGCAAAGTCATTTACAATATTATCTTGATTTTTTAAATTGGGACTATTTAAAGAATCAGTAATAGTAAAATCTTCTGTAATTTCGTTATTATTTTTTTTTGATTCAGATCTTGATAAAAAATCTCTAGTACCAAACTTATCTGTTTTGTTTCTTTCCAAATTACCTAAAACTTTTTGCGGATCCATAATTGATTTTATTATTACTTTTTCAGATAATCCCATGGCTAATAAAAACCAATATATAGGAATTTTAGGTCCTTTTTTCATTTGCGCCCAAATATTTTTTTCTTTGTCCATTTCAATACGTAACCAAGATCCTCTCATACAAATTAAATCACAGTAAAAACGTTTGTATGTATTAACTGGTTGTAAAGACGAACCTTCGCCTGTTAAAGAATCATTTTCTTGCGTATTCGATTTGGAACCTTGATTATCTTCATAATTCTCATATATTTTTTCTTGATAATAAATTCCTGGACTACGCAGAATTTGGTTCACAATTACACGAGCGGCTCCATTTAAAATAAAATGACCACGTTTCGTCATTAAAGGAATATTACCTATATATACCCATTTTAAAATTATCTGTTTATGTTTTTTATTTGTTATTTGTACGGGAACATATAATTTACTTGTATAACTTTTATTTTTTATAATTGCTTCATGAGGTTTATATTCAGGTCGTGTCAATATATAATACTCAGGATAGAAGAAGAAAGAATAATCTTTTTTTCCATTTGTTATTGGATTTCTTTTTCCAAATTCTTCTATTAAACCTTTTTCTAAAAGGTCAAAAAAACTTTGTCTTTGAACGGTTACAAAGTCTGACAAAAAATATCTATTAATTGGCATAAATTTTTTTTTATTGTATTTCTTTTTTTTTTTCAATTAATCTAATTAAATTGTGGAAAAAATACTTATATAAGTATAGTTGAAAACTAACTTTTTTCTTTAGACGATATTATTAATATAAATACAATATTTTTATATTTATACGATAAATAATCAAATATATTTTTCCGATATATATATTAACTCTCATTTTATTAAAATTTTAATTTTTTAATTTCTTTATATCTATTAATGTGTTTATTTTATTTTTAAATTGTATTATTGTTATTACTAAAATAATTGTAATAAAATTTTCTACAAAAAAAGATTTCTCTAAAACTAAAATAAGGTTGATTAAGTTGTTTTCTTAATTTTGTTTTTTTTTTTACTCAAAAAATTTTTACTTACAGGCTATTGGCATCTATTGTTATTCTGCAAAATTTAACAAAGGGCGCCCCCCTCACGGGACCAGAGGGTTTTTTACGAAAAAGGCTTCCACGTCCACACTTTTTTTGTTAACTATTGTTATCGAGCGAGTTATCAATCATGTCGAGAGATAAGTTTTACATTTTTTTATTAACACTTCTATGTTTTTGGATAAAACGTCTTAATTAACAAAAAATGTACTACTCTTTTTATATATTAAATGTCTAAAATATAGCTTTTTGCTTTTAATTAACAAAGCCACGTTGTTAAACGTGGCATATCCATTATTTAATATATTTTATAATGGTATAGTATTTATTAATTATATAAAGTAATTTTGAACTAAAAAACAAATAATATATTAATTATTAATATGTAATATATTATAGGTAATAATAATATTATTACACTATGATATACTAAGATATAAATATATCTATAGATTCATTTTTTTATTTACTTATTGTGATTTGTCTAGATATATAGTTAATATCTAGTAATAAATCAAATTATGATTATATCATACGTTTAATCTTAGTAGGTTATTATTTTTATAACCTTATCTTTTTTTTGTCTAAAAATATATAG
>Ga0306899_1000183_pt1 | contig 36703 bp, 25 predicted proteins | sample AntRauMFilla3764_FD_190407 | JGI IMG/M metagenome (GOLD analysis project Ga0306899, IMG submission 190407) | Saline lake microbial communities from Rauer Islands, Antarctica - Metagenome Filla 3 #764 (v2) (version 2) | ecosystem: Environmental > Aquatic > Non-marine Saline and Alkaline > Saline ... | reverse complement strand
GTCATCTGCCATACAGTGCGCTCGGACCGAGGCCACAAAATTCGTTCCGCCTCGTCAATCAGCCGCGATTTGCAACTCGATCCCCTGCCCAGAGATATTCCGCAACACCGTCGTGAACTACCGGCCGATAGAACCCGTGGTGTTCCCGTCGGTCGTCCGCACGCGTCACGGCTGCATCTCGAAACTGCGGGACGAGACCGGCCGCAGTCCAGAAATTTGGATTGTCCTGGAGTTGATAGTGGAGATGTGGTTCGCCGGAATGCCCTGAGTTGCCACACTCGCCGAGCAGTTCCCCTCGCTCGACGAAATCGCCTGGCGAGACAACAACGCTGTCCTTTCGAAGGTGACCAAAGAGGCTGTACTCGCCATCAGTATGCTCTATGACGACGTGATTACCTCGAATATCCCACGTGCGCCACTCCAGCCAGCCACTCCCAGGATGGGGGTGGTCCCGGAGTCTGTCCTTCATTTGCACGACTGTTCCAGAAGCGGGCGCGCGAATCGGTTCGCCGAAGGCCTCGTACTCATCCAATTTAGTTCCCTCGCCGGTGTGAGTCTTACCGTCTTCGTTGGTAATCACAAAGTCGTAGGCGTAGCGCTGTGAAACGAGTACCCAGGAGTGGGATGTCTCTTCAGTAACCCCGCCGTTGACGACCGTCCACTGGCCGTCATATGGGAGCGACAGCGCAGTTCTGGGGGTGTGTCGCTCACGGTTCGGGTACCGCCGACGGTATCGGCCCATCGCGACTAATTGCCCGCCAAACTGCAGCAGCTGTGTGAGAACACCCCAGGGAGTCACGCTCCATACAAGTACGGAGATTATATAGCGGACACGCTCGCCGTGACTGATCTCGTAAGCATACCCATGTGTCTCTTCATCATCGCCAATGGTCTGAAATACTACCGGGAGAATCCCGGCCAAGAGGAAACATAGAATCGCGAATGAATCGAAAGACTCCGTCTGCATCAGTGCTAAGCCGAGGATCACAAATCCACCAACTACAATCCAGTAATTGAGACCGGCGAACCACAGGAATACACAACGAAGGAGCGACCGCAACCTTCGTCGTTTCTCGGGTGAGTCAGTTGTCTTGGCCGTCCGATCTGTCATTTGCGTCAACTACGGAGACTCTACAAATAGTGATTCTGCGAAACTCAATTCACAAAGAGAGATGACATAGCATGCTACCGGTCGGCCAATAGCTCTTCGATACAGTCGGTTACGGCTTCGATGAGACATGGCGGCCAGAGCGAAATCCTGTAGTGATTGGTGCCGCTAGATGCTGTTGCTGGGTTTCGCAGCTGCACCAGCAGGCCTGTTATTCAGCTCCCAGATCAGTGAGGCCATGGAAGGCCCAATTAATATCCTTCATGCAGCAGATTCGGTATTATCTACTCAGTTGCGGCAAGTCGCAATATAAGAGCTTCAGAGAGTCAATACGGCCCGAAATACTACGTTAGTACTCTGTAATTGTAAATAAATAATCCATCCGCGTTGGCACTACAACATATGCCCTCCTCCGATTCACAGATAGGAGGGACAAGTCCAGAATACGTTGCAACTGTCGTCGGTGTTCTTGCTACCGGGGCTCTCGTGCTTTACAGTTCGCTCACGGAGGATGGCCCGACAGTTGATGAGATTCTATTCGTCGTGTTGGGCATCACCGTTCCTGTGACCATCGCTTACGAGGTTGCCCGTCGTTGGCAATAAGCGACTCACACCATAGATACAGCAGTGTATTTTCTAACCACTCGACCTCTGCCAGTTTTGGAGTGACAGATACAGAGAATATGTACAAGAATGACACCCCTTGTCATACAATCTGAGCGGGAGGGTCAGCCGTTAATTAGGATTTTTATTTGACTGCGATTTGAAGACAGTCAGTAGTGACCACCGCGAGGACTGCCTTCGACGCTAATCACCATAACAAATGTACCCAGTAGCACCGGTGATATGTGGTTGCTCAGATGTCGCCAAATGCATACAAGGGAGTCCAATTTAGAGGAACTCGCTATGAGACTCTTCGATTTGAGCTCGTATTCAATTGTCGATTGGCGTACAGATGTGTCTAGCTCGGAGGTGGCCGTCTGATGGCAGTCACAGGCACCGAAGGTTTCGTCCTGCTAATCGGACGAATCCTGTTCGGTGGTGTCATTGCGTTCACCGGCTTCAATCACTTCCTGCAGACCGAAGAGATGACTGGCTATGCACAGTATAAGGGTCTGCCAGCACCGAAGGCAGGTGTTCTAGTCTCTGGTCTGCTGCTCATTCTGGGCGGCGTCGGTATCGTCTTGGGCGTGCTACCTGTGCCCCTGGCAGTTCTCATCGCCGGGTTCCTCGTCGTTTCCGCGCTCATCTTCCACGATTTCTGGGCGGCCCCAGAGGAGGACCAGCAGACGGAGAGGACGCAGTTCCTGAAAAACATCGCATTGGCCGGCGGGGCACTCGTCGTCGCCGCCATTGGGCCACAGAGTTGGGCATACAGTATCGGCCTGGGTCTGTTCTAAATCAAGTGGGGTTCAGAGACGTTCACACGCAAATGCGCTCGTTCACGTGCTTCTAAGGGCGTTGGCCGAACCGCCGTGACCGCGTCGCTCGGCTAACCACCCGCCGATCCGTCCGGCGAGTCCACCGAACACCGCCACAATTGCCAGAAGGACCCCACCGACGACGAGAATCATCGCGATGCTGACGGCCTGGAACCACAGTGGATTCGCTATGGTTGGAACTGTCAGGATGAACTCGCCCAGACCCCAGAGTGAGGGCAAACTACCGACAAGCGCGGCACGGAACCCGGTGGCGGTACTGTTCCCGTCCTGGCGCTTAACGAGGTAGCCCGCGAGTGCGCTCCCAAGCAATACCATTTCGAACATCATGCTCTCCGTAGACCGCCATGCTTCAAACGCAGTGAATGGGAGGACAAGCAACCCTCCTAGCAGGGCGTACTTCCACGTCTTCGAGATGTCAAGTTGGAGGGGCATCAGTCTGAGAGTCTGTGCCAGAGAGTATTAATCTATTCCAGAACCAGAGGACTAGAGAAAGCACCGAGCTGCTCGATAAAGTGTACCTATTTGCTGCCTCAGACGAAACGGTTGAACGGATGAATCGGTTGGAATCTGTCGGTGTCCTTCTTATTGGAATTGGGGGCCTTGGCGGCTCAGTAGCGACAGCTCAGTCGGTCTCCGTAGCTGTGCTCCCCTCTGTTTTTATCATAGCTATCGGGATTGCTGTGACCTTCATTGGAAGGTACAGATGAGATATTCGCAGACTCATGCCAACGTCTGACCCGTCGAGTAAAGAACGAGAATAACCTATAGGAATCACTGAAAGCCACCTCTGATATTTTAGTTGTTGTCGAGACACGAGTGTAGATGCCAATCTCAGGCAGACTTCCTGCGGTCACGATCTATTGTATAAGTTATCCGCCTTTTCGAGGGTCCGTAGAAAGGACTACCTTTCTATGACCTAATTCAAGAATTTTCAATCCCGGGCTGGATTTCTCCCATGCAGCGACAGGGGTGATGTGCGCCGCATAGGAGCTAGAATTTGCGCTCTATTAGTTATTTACCGCCTCATTTTCGTGGACCTCTGCTGTACACAGCATTCAAAAAAAGGTCCACGAAACCGGGCTCAAATTACGTTGGACTGTTCATCGGGCGGGTCGGAGCCGATGTCGGTGATATCGTCGAGATGGCGAAGAAACCCAGCCCGGGATTGAAACAACACGGCATGGATGGAGCAGTTAGGCGGAGCGAATCAGAACTCATGAAATCTACAAAACTTAATTAATATTGAGCCGAATGTACGGATCTCGAAAATCGGTGCTAAGACCACTCAAGAGAGAGCTACTGGGGTAATTGGCATACCATCGTTCGTCAAACGAACTAGTTCACTCAGCTAGTGTCCCGGGTTTGCGAAGTACAAGTTGCCAGACAGCAGTGTGGCCAAAATGTCCAGGTGTCTGTTTGAACGCTACAACAGATCTCGTGCCGAGAAGATCGGCGGCGACTGTCGAGAGTTCGGAACCCTCGCGCTACGTATCGTCGCCGGTGGCCGTGGAATCCGCATCGGTTTCGTCGTCGTTTTCTTCCTCTCGCCGCCGCCACAGAAGGAGCAACAATAGGAGTACGAGGAGGGCCAAGCCTAGGACCAGCGCGACGAGGACACCGTACGTCGAGTCGGTCTCGGTAGCATCAACGTCATCGGTGTCCGTTGCACCACTCCCACCAGCGGTCGTCACCTGTGGTTCGCCCGCAGCACCGGCCGCTGGGTCGCCGGTAGGTTCGGCCGTTCCGAGTGTCCGATTGCCGAGCAGAATCTCGACCGACTCGTTCTGGTCGAACGACGCCGACAGCGCGAGCGTCCGACGCTCGCCGGGAGCAATACTCGCTCGTGCAGTATCCAGCGTCAGGTCCGATTCCGCTCCGAGACCGGTACGAAGCCGTGCAACGTACTCGCCGGTCGCGGAGCCGACGTTCTCTACGGTCACCTCAGCCGCAACCGTTCCGTCGCTCGTATCCGAGTCAGTCAGCCGAGCCAGCGTGACGTCGAAGACGGGAGCACGTGTGCCAACAGCGAACAACGAGAGCCCGGGCGATTCCGACTGGAAGTGGATATCTGTCTCGGACTCCCGAACCACTTCGGTCGGTAGTGCACGCCAACCAGCAGGTTCGAGACGGTAGAGCCGGAGACTGTCGGTCCCGGTCTCGCTGGCGTCGAGGCGGCTCTTGTTTACGCTGAAGTCGATTCGCACGTCAGAGACATCTCGATTGGGGAACGCGTGAGATATTTCGACGAATCCGGCCGGTTGGAGCCCCGTCTCAGACACGAACGACTGACCCTCTCTGGTGAGTCCACCGAGGTCGGGGTTGCCGTCGCCGCCAATGGTGTTCGCGTCGCGGGTCTCTATCTGCATCGAGAAGTCACCGCCCCGCTGGAACGTGACGGTGAGGTTCTCGGCTCTGACAGGGCTGTCTCTGGACCGCGTGTCGTTCTCGCCGAGTGCCGCAGACACCTCGGTGCCGGCCTCGATGCCGTCGATGTCGACATTCTTGTCGTCGGTAGTCATGTCGCCGTCGGTGCTGTCGTCGAAGTCGAGGACGGAAATCGTCGGCCCGGACTCGGCGGTGGACCCGCCACCTCCGCCACCTCCGCCACCGCCGCCACCGCCACCGCCGCCTTTGAACCCGCCTGCGGAACTCGTCTTCTCGACCTGCGTCGTAGCGGTGAATCCGCCGAGGTTCTCGTTGCCACCGTTGTCGACGATGCGTGAGCGGACGTTGATTGTCCCCTGGTCGAGACTCGCGGTCTGGACCGTCAACGACTGTGTCGTACTGGTGGTGTCGACTGCAACAGAACTCGTGACCGACGTAGACCCGTCACTCAGCTCCACGGTGATCGTCCCACCCTCGGGGAGTGAGGCGAAGGAGACGTTCACGTCGGCCGTATCGGTAATCGGTCCGTTCGTCACCGTCGTCTCCGTTGGGTCCTGTGGGACATCATTGTCGAATTCGACGGTGTCGGACGCCGTCGTCTCCGTGCCCTGGTCGTCCGCCGCACGCAGCGTGAGCGACACGTCGCCGGAACTGGCTGGGGGACTCGACGCGACGCGGAACGTCGTGTTGTAAACGTCGTCGCCGTCGGCGTCGGACAGCGACAGCGCATTGCTCCCGCCAAGTTGTGAGGCATCGACGGTGACGCTCGCGGGGTCAACGCTGCCGGTTGCATCGGTGAGACGCGCGCTCACGGCCACCATCTCGTCGGGACCGACCGTATCGTCACCGCCCGCTTCGGAGACAGTGACGTTTTCGAACACCGGGCCAGTTGTGTCCAGTGTCACCGTATCTGAGCTGCTGTTTGTGAGGCGCTGGTCGTCGCTCGCGGTGACGGTCAGCGTCACCGGCCCGTCGCTCACTGCCGGACTGCTCACATCGAATGTCGCGTCGTACGTGTCGTCACCGTTACTATCCGTCAGCAAGAGTGAGCCTGACCCGCCCAGTTGCGAGGCGTCGACGCTGACCGAACTCGCGTCGACGCTGCTGGTCGCGTCCGTCACGTCCGCTTGGACGCTGACGGTGTCGCCCAGCGTCACCGTGTCGTCGCCGCCGTCCTGCGCGACGGCGACGCTGGTGACCGAAGGGGCGGTCGTATCGAGCGTCACGCCAGTCGCAGCGTCCTGTTTCGTCCGCGCGTTGGCGTCGGTGTCGGCCGTCGACAGTGTCAGTTGCACGGGGCCATCTGCTGCCGTCGGGTTCGACACCGTCACCGTCGTGCGGTAGGTGTCGCCGCTTGCAGGCGAGAGAGCCACATCGCTCGCACTCGAGTTGACCGCCGAGGCGTCAACGCTGACCGTGTCGACGCTGCTGTGGGTGTCGGTCACGTCAGCCTCGATCAGTACGTCGTCACCGGGCGTCACCGTGTCGTCGCCGCCGTTTTCCGTGACCGTGACCGCCGAAAACGTCGGGCCAGTCGTGTCGACAGTCGCCGCGTCGGACTCACTGCTCGCGCCGTCGTTGCTGGCGGCGTCTTCGGCCACGTCGAGCGTCGCGGTGTAGTCGCCGTCTGCCCCTGAATCGTAGCTCGCGGTGTAGGTGTACGATCCCGTGCCGCTCTCGGTGAAGTCAGCTCTCGTGAACGAGGTCGGGGAGGGTCCGGACACAGAGACATCGAGCGCTTCGAGGGCCTCATCGGAGTCGACGGAGACACGGACCTGCTGGTCGCTGGGATTGTCGACCGCGATGGAGAGCCCAGTCGGTGCGGTCGCGTCGGCAGTCGCCGAGACGACTGTTGAAGGCGAACTCGCGAGACTGTTGTCGTCGACGGCGACCACGCGGTAGTCGTAGGTCGTCCCGTCGCTGGTTGGCGAGCCGTCGCCGGCGAGATCGGTGTAGGTGTACGGTCCGTTGCCGTCGTCGGTCACTGTATCGATCTGACTGTAGCTTCCACCGCTCTGGGCGCGCTCGATCCGATAGGTGGTGACGCCGGTACCAGCCTCGTCAACGTCGTTGAAGATCACTTCGATGTCGCCAGCCGCGACAGCCGTCGCCGAGACACCATCTGGCGCGCTCGGCGGGTTGTTGTCAACGGTGATGTCGGCGATTGCGGTGTCGGCGTTGCTCTGATCGTCCGTATCGGTCACCCGCACACGAACGTCACCATCACTCACGGTCGTGGTGTCCCACGCCGTCCCGTCGTCGATGGCCGTGTACGTGCTACCACCGTCCGTGGAGTACTCGTAGGTCGTCGAGCCGCCGTCGCTATCGGTGACGGTGAACTTGGTCGAGAGGTCGACAGTGCCGTCGGCGACCGAGCCACCGTAGCCGGTCGTCACTGTCGGGTTTAGCGTGTCGACTCCGAACGTCTCGCTCGTATCGGGCGCCATCACATTGCCCGCAGCATCGCTGGCCCCTGTGATATCGAGCGTCGCCGTCGTGTCTTCGTCGTCGTCGTCGAGTGTCACCTGCGTCTCGAAGGTCGTCCCGTCAGTCCACTGCCCGCCAGTGGTCGCGTACGAACTGCTCGCGAGACCCTCGACGGAGACTGTCGGCTTCACAGCGGTGTCCATCTGTTCCCCGAACTCGACGGTAATAGTCCGCTGGGTCCCAGTGTCGTCGTCGCTGACCGGGTCAACCCCGATCGTCGCCTGGTCGACCGTCGGGTCGGTCGCGTCCGCGACCGCGTTGGCCGACGCCGACTGTGCCGTGCGGGCGTTGCCGTCGACCGCGGCGACGACGTAGTAGTACGTCTGGCCGTCGACCGTCGCCGACGCGTCACCGGCCGCGTCGGTGTAGGTGTAGCTCGTGCTGTCGTCGTCGGTGACGGTATCGATTTCCGCGAAGCCGCCGTCTGTCGTCGAACGCCGGACCGAGTACTCGACAACCCCGGTACCAGCTTCGTCAACATCGTCGAACGTAAGTTGAATATCGCCGTCTGCGAGTGCGGTTGCCGTGACCCCGGATGGAGCGTCCGGTGCATCGTTGTCGACGGTGATATCGGCCGTTGCAGTGTCGGCGTTGCCTTGGTCGTCCGTGTCGGTCACGCGCACACGAACGGCGCCGTCGTCAACTGCCGTGGTGTCCCAAGCTGTCCCGTCCCCGATGGTGGTGTACGTACTGCCGTCGTCCGTGGAATATTCGTAGGTCGTCGTCCCGCCGTCGCTATCGGCGACGGTGAACTTGGTCGAGAGGTCGACGGTGCCGTCGGCGACCGACCCTCCGTAGCTGGTCGTCACAGTCGGGTTCAACGTATCGACACCGAACGTCTCGCTCGTGTCCACATTCATGCGATTCCCGGCGAGGTCTTCGGCCCCCGAGATGGCCAGCGTCGCCGTTGCGTCTTCGTCGTCGTCGGCGAGCGTCACCTGCGTCTCGAACGTCATGCTGTCGACCCACTGTCCGCCAGTGGTCGAGTATGAACTACCCGCCAAGCCATCTACCGTGACTGTCGGTATCACGTCGGTAGCCATCGTCTCGCTAAACTCGACAGTGATGGTCTGCTTGGCCCCAGTGTCGTCGTCGCTGACCGGGTCAACCGCGATCGTCGCCTGATCGACCGTCGGCAGAACCGAGTCGGTCGTGTTCGACGCCGCGCCCGAGCGCGAACTTGCCTTGTTGGTCGCGTCGATGGCGGACACCTTGTAGTAGAACGTCCCGTCGCCGGGGTCGTCGACGGTCGCGTACCGCTCCGAGTCGTCATCGGTGAGTGTCGCGACCGTCGTGTCGTACGGGCCACCGATACTGTCCGCGCGTACGACTTCGTAGCTAGTGACGCCGGCACCAGCCTCGTCGACATCGTCGAATGACACCTCGATGTCGCCGCCTGCGACCGCAGTTGCCTCGACACCGGTCGGCGCGGACGGTGCCTGCGTGTCGAGGGTGACACCATCAGTCCCGTCCGCTGTGTTGCCTTGACCGTCGGCGGCGGTGACGGTCAGCGTCACCGTGCCGTCACTCGCAGCCGGGTCGGCGTCAATCTGGACCGTCGTCGAGTAGGTTCCGCCGCTCAGACTGAGCTGTTTCGAGGACGCTCCGGATTGCAACGAACTCGCGTCGACGACGACGCTGTCGACGCCGTTTGCGTCGCTGGCCTCGGCTTCGACCCTCAGGGTGTCGCCGCTCTTGACGATGTCGTCACCGCCGTCCTGTGTGACGACGACGTTCGTGAGGGTCGGGGCAGTCGTGTCTATCGTGACGCTGTCGCCAGTGGCGGTATCGCTGTTGCCGACTGTGTCGGCCGCCGTCACCGATGGAGAGGTGCCCCCGTCGCCGTCGGGTGCGCTCGCGACGCTAAACTCCCAGTAGTACGTCTCGGCGTCGACTGTCCCGCTGTACTCGAGCGTCTCGGACTGCCCGAACGCCGACGCGTCGAGCGTCACTGTGGCGTCGTCGGCGGCCGTCGTCGCATCCGTAATCGTCGCTTCGACGCGAACCGTATCGCCCGCGGCGACGATGTCGTCCCCGCCTTTCTCGGTGACTGTTCCGACCGTTATCGACGGCGAAGACGCGTCTGCTGTTCGCGATTGGTCCGCGGAGACAGCCTCGTTGCCGGCGGCGTCGGTCGCACGCACGCGGTAGTAGTACGTGGTGTCGTCGCTGGCCGAGGTGTCGGTCACGGTGTAGTCGCCGTTGCTGTCGGTTCCCGCGGTGTCGGTGCGACTGCTTCCGACAGTCGTGGTCGAGGAGAAACTCGCGGCCGTGCTCCGCTCGACGACGTAGGTTACTTGACTGGCATCGTCGACGTCACTGAATCGAATATCGACCGCACCGTCGGGCTGTGCCGTGACGGCTTTCAGCGTCGGAGCCGGGGGCGCGACGCCGTCCATATCCTGTGCCGTCCCCGACCCGAGCGTGCGAGTGTTGCCCGAAGTGTCGGGCACGTCGCCGACCACGTCGACGGTGACCTGCTGTGCGTCGACCGCCTCGGAAAGCGTCAGCGTCGCGGTCACCGACGTACTGTCGCTCCCGACGGAGACGGTCGATAGCGACGGCGTCGAATCGGCCGTGCTGCTCGGGGTCGAGAGGTCGAAGTCACTCGCCGTAATTTCGGATGTGTCGACCGCGACACCGTCGGCGAACACCACGTCGATAGTCGTCTTGTCACCGCCTTTCGTGACGCTCTCTAGCGTCGGGGCAACGCCATCCATGTCCTGTGCCGTCCTAGTCCCGGTGGCGACCGCGTTTCCGTTCGTGTCCGCGATGCCATCCTCGCCGGCGTCGAGCGAGACATCGACGGTGTCAGCATCGACTGGACTTTGCAGGTTCAGCGTCACCGCCGCCGTCGAATCGCCGTCTGAGACGCTGCTCGTGTCGAGCGAACTGATAGTACCCGTCGAAACGTCGAAGTCGCTTCGCTCGATGGAGTCGACATCGATACCAACATCACCGTCGGTGAACGTCAACAGTATCGAGGTGGCACTGGCTTTCGAGGCGGCGTCGAACGTCGGCGCCTCACGGTCGTTCAGTTCGAGTGCTGCGGTCGACTCGGAGCCAGACATCGCTCTCCCCGCGCGGTCATAAATTGAAGCCCCGTCGGCCGCCGCGATCGTTACCGTCTCTACGCCCGTCGCGGGCGTCCCGTCATATCCAAGAGTCACGCGAACGACCTGTTCACCGCCGACGAGCGGCGAGCCGTCAGCTCTGGTGACACTGGTAATCTGTGGGTTAGTGACCGTCCCGGCGCCTGTGGTGACGGAGACGCCGAAGTCGGTCGTCTCCAGTGGGCTACCGTCCTGTTGGACGATTCCCTCGCTGAATGTTACGTCAACGTGGCCGTTGTCGGCCGCGAGTACGGCGCTGTCGATGACCGGGTTCTGGGTGTCATAGAGGTACAGATCGCTGTGGCCCGACCCGTCACCGTTGTTGCCACCGTCGTTGCCTGCCGTGTCCCGGGCGTTGAGAACCGAGGCTTGGTACTGGCCGTCGCCATCGCTGTACGACTGGGTGACGGCGAGCGTGTAGGTGTACGTACCGCTCCCGCTTTCGGTGAAGTCGTCCCGCGTGTACGTCTGCCAGTTGGCGGTGTCGGGGCCGTCGATTTGCACGACAAGGTTGTCCTGGCCGTCGGCGCTGCTCCCGAGCGCTTCGTCGGTCTCGACAGTCAGCGAAACGTCTCCACCACTCTCAGAGAGCGTGACCGAGGTGACCGTCGGGCTGGTCGTGTCAACCTCGACCGAGTCGGACGCATCGGAGTTCGTGTTCCCGACCGCGTCGGTGGCAGTCACCGTCGGCGAAACCGTTCCCTCGGTCGGACTGCTGACCGTGACTGTCGTCGAGTACTGCGTTCCCGACTCCAGTGTGAGTGGCGCGGACGCGGCGCCGCCGAGATCCGAGAGGTCGGCTTCGACGGATGCGACGCCCGAGTCGACTGCCCCACCGGTGTCGTCGACGTTGGCCGTCACCTCAACGGAGTCGCCGTCCGTGACAGTGTCGTCGGCGTCACCGTCGGTCTGTGTGACCGTGACACTGTTGAACGACGGCCCTGTCGTGTCGATTTGTATGGTTCCGCCCGTTTCACTGTTGCTGTTGCCAGCGATGTCGTCGGCCGAGATGGTGACGACGCTGGCGTAGCTCCCGTCCGAGGGGAGACTCAATGAGTCGGACGAGATGGTCGTGTCGTACTCGTTGTCGTTGTCTTCGTCAGTCAGCGACACCGTCCCAGCGCCGAGGTCACCGGTATCGACTGTGACGGTGGTATCTTCGACACCGCTGGTCGCGTCCGTGACAGTCGCTGCGATTCGAACATCACTGGAAGCACCGAGTACCCCCGGCGGGTCGCCCCCGTCGGGATTCTCCACGGTGATGGAACTAATCACCGGGTCAGTTGTATCGAGCGTGACCGGAGATGACTGTGCAGTGTATCCGTCGCCGTTCACGTTGCTCGCGTCGTCGACCATGCGCGCTCGGACAGTGATCTCTCCATCGGTGAGCCCGTTGACCCCTGTGTCGAGATCGATACCCGACACGGTCGTCGTCGTACTGCTCGTATCCGCTGGCCCGGAGTACGTCTCGCTGTTGCCGTCTTCGTCGGTGAACCGTACCTCGACAGCACCCGATTCCGGCTTGTCCTCACCGTCTATCGACGTGTCGCCACCCGAGAAGTCGATGTCCACGTCAAGCGAATCCGATTCGGTCGGATTGACGAACCCGTCGCCACCGTCTCGAATCGTGGTTGCGGTCGGGTTCTGCGGTGGCGTGTTGTCGATAACGTTGAGTTGCCCCAACGACCCACCGTCGAGTATCGTGCCGCCCCCATCTTCGATGTCTACAGTGACCTCGTAATCGTCGCGGAGTTGCGTGTTTTCGACGGTGATCGAGTCGACTACGAGGCTGTAGTCGTTGTCCCCGTCGTTGTCTTTCTGTAAGATCAGTTTGATTGCGGGCTGTCCGTCCCGAGTCGTTATTTCGCCCTGGGACTCGTCGACTTCGATCGAACCGCTGCCGTCGGTCCCCTGTGGGTTACTGAAATCTGTGAGTGTGAAACTCGACGGGAAGACGATGTAGACTGTGTCTGCCTGACCGTCGTCGGGTACCCCGTTGATGTCGAAGTCGACTCCCAGATTTGTCGACGCACCCCGACGGATGTTGTCGCTGGATCCGTCCGGAGCAGAGTCAATATTCGCGATACCACTGTTTATGTCGTTCCCGCCTGCGAGAAAACTGTTGCCCGAGATACTGGCCCCAGATTGTGCGGCGGCGATACCCGAGATGCCGACGAAACCACCTGCTGTAACCACGAGCCCACCGATAGCCGGCAAGACGAGCAGCAATATGACTGCCAGACTGCGCCATCGCTGCCACCGCTTCCTCACAGCTTCGCCCTCCGCTGGTCAGTTGAGATGGATAGACTCGGTCCTCGACAGTCCGTATCACATGCCGGATTTTTACGCCAGCAGAACGGCCCTGCCAATTTCCGGTCGGGCCTTGGTTCTGGTTCGGTCCTACCCTCCTGAGAGATTCTACTGCGGGTCGCCACTATGCAGTTTCTCTTTGATGCCCCACATTACCTCTAATGCCTTCATTTGACGGGAGTGAACCGCCAGCACGCACCAGACGCTTGCGCCAGTGGCGTCTCTGGAGGTACAGCACCGAGTATGACATCCCCCTCGACGTAAACGCCGAGATTTCCTCCGTTGGAGTCTCGACTGGTCTATGACTCCCCCGTGATCGTTCGTCGGGCGCCTATCGGTGCGACTATTATATCGACACGTCGTATGAAGGTATCATGTGCGTTCTGGTGAAGTCACTAGAGGTGGGGCCCTCGACGGCGAATGCGTCGCGACACCGACTGGAGAGGGCTGAAAACCCATGAACGAACCGTTTAACGGCCGTTCGATGGGTGACGAACCGACGGAACCCGTCGAGGTGTTGCTGGTCGACGACAATCGACAGTGGGCGGAGTTCATCGCGGGTGAAATAGAGCGCACTGCCGACGAACTGGCCGTAACGGTGGTCACGAGCGCCAACGAGGCGATGGTTCGACTGCGTGATGGAGACGCCGTCGACTGCGTGGTGACCGACTACCGGATGCCGGAGGTCGACGGGCTCCAGTTGCTCACGCGTTTCCGAGAGGAGTACCCGTACCTTCCGCTGCTCCTGATCACCGCAGAGGGAAGCGAAGATGTCGCGGCACGGGCCATCGAGGCCGGCGTGACCGACTACCTGTTGAAAAATCCCAGAAGCGACCAGGCGGCGATGTTCGTCACCAAGATCCGTACCGCAGTCGAGCAGTACCGCCTCCAGCAGGCGGTAATCGAAAGTGAGGAACGCTACCGAACGGTCACCGAACAGAATCGGGACGGCATCGTGATTATCCAGAACGGCCGACTCGAATTCGCTAACCGCCGATTCGTCGAACTCACCGGTCAGGACGCCGCCGACCTCAACGGGCGCGACGTCGTCGACGCGATCGTTCATCAGGACGACCGAGCCGCCATACGGAGAGTCATCAAGCAGTGGGCCGACGGGACGGAACAGAAGGCGGTCCACGAAACGCGCATCAAGCGTTCCGACGGCGATACACGCTCCTGTGAGTTCACCGGTCGTGCTATCGCCTACGGAGCCGAGCAGGCAACGCTCGTGTCAATTCGAGACGTCACGGCCCGCAAACAGCGCGAGCGGGAACTGGAGTGGGAGCGAGAACTCAACCGTGCCATCCAGACGGCGCTGGTCGAATCGCGAACGCGGGAGGCGCTCGAAGCGGCGGTCGCAGCACAGTTACACGGGCACGGCTACGCGATGGTGTGGTTCGCCGAGCAGTACGACGGGCGACTCCAACCGCGCGTGATAGAGGGCGAGGAGCGCTACGTCGACGCGCTCGACTGGTCGGTCGGCGACGGCTCACACGAGGACGAGCCCAGCGTCTGGGCCGCCCGGTCGGCCGAGCCGCGATTCGTCAACGACTTCACCGAGTTGTTCCCGACAGCGTGGGTAGAAACGGCCACAAAGTGTGGGTATCGCAGCGGTGCGGCACTTCCACTCACCCACAACGAGGTCTCCTACGGACAACTGTCGGTGTATCACGACCACTCCAACCAGTTCGACGAGACGGAGCGGCGACTGCTAACCGAACTCGCCGGGACCGTCGCCTTCGCCGTTCACAGCCTCGAAACCGAGACAGCGCTTGCGTCCGAGACGACCGTCGAAGCGACCATCCGGGTCGAGGACGGCTACTACCTCACTGACCTCGCTCAGGACGGTGTCTTCGTCGACTGTGCGTCCGTCCGCGTCCGCGGCACCGTTCCCCACGGTGCGGACGCGACGATACAGTATCTCACTGTCGAGGGCGGGGACTTCGAGGACGTTCGCGCCGCGGTGGGCGATCACCCGTCGGTCACTGACGTCGTCGTCATCGAGGGCAGCGGGACGGGACGGTTCCAGGTGACGAGTACCGGGCCGGTACCCGAGGCGAAACTGGCCGACCGGGGCGTCGTCGTACGGTCGACGGCGGTCCGTCTCAACGGCGCGACTATCACCATCGAACTCCCGGCCAGAGACGACGTTCGCTCGACGGTCGACGCGCTCTCGGAGACGTTTCCTACTGTTCGGGTCCAGTCGGTCGCTGGGCAGGACACTGACAGTGATGCTCAAGCGGCTGCCACGAATCTCACCGAGAAGCAGGCGACTGCGCTCGAAGCCGCGTACCATCACGGCTACTTCGAACAGCCGCGCCGGAGTTCCGCAAGCGAGGTCGCCGCGTCGCTCGGCATCGCCCACTCAACGTTCCTCCAGCACCTCCGCGTCGCCCAGCGGAAAGTGTTCGAACGACGCTTCAAGTGACGGGACTGGTGAGCGTGTTCACTACGTCGAGTGACCGTCGGGTAGCACCACATCGGCGGGCTGCTGGTTCGATGGACCCATGTCCGAGAACGGGAGTGTAACAGTAATCGCAACCCCACCCAGTTGGTCCGCATCGGTAACGGACACGTGCCCGTCATACTGGTCGACGAGTGCGCGGACCAGATACAGTCCGAATCCGGTCCCTGCTGTGTCGCCGAACGTGACACCTTCTTCGAACACGGCGTCGACTCGGTCGGGTGGGATTCCAGGACCGTTGTCGGCGACCGTAATCGCGACATCGTCTGCCCGACAGTCGACGGCAACGACGACATGAGGTGTCTCGCTATCGTTGTGCTGGATAGCGTTCGTCAGGAGGTTGTAAAAGAGGGCCCCGAGCATCTCGTTCCCGCGGACCGCTCCCGTGGGGACATCGGTCGCGAGTCGAATCGTCGCATCCGGGTCGACTGTCGTCGCTTCGGCGACCGCTCGCTCGAGCGTCGGTTCCAGCTCGACAGCGTGAAGCTCCTCGGAGAGCTGCGAGATGACTTCCATCAGCTCGCGCGCACTCTCTGTGTGGTCAAAGATACGCTCCCCAGCGTCTTCGATGCCCTCGACGTAGCGATCGTCCCGCTCGGTCGGCCCGTCTTCATCGATGCTGTCACCACTGAGACGGCGGCTGAATTCGACGATGAGGTTCGCGTCGTTACGGATGTCGTGTCGTATCAGCTTATTCAACAGCTCGAGTTGCTGGTTCTGTTCGGTAAGCTGTTTCGCCCGCCGGTGTCGCTGGGTCTCGTCGTCGAGGATGACCAGCTGCCCGATGGTGGCATCCGATCGCTCTAGTGGCCGGATGGTCACGTCGAACGCTCTGTCGTCGACCATCACGGTCGCCTTCTGCCGTGTTTCGCCGTCCAGGTCCAGATCCGTCAGAAACCGGTCGAGGACTTCCGGACCCGGACGGCCCACAATATCGCTCTCGTCGCGGCACAGATACGTCTCGGCCACGCTGTTCGCGCTCGCGACGAGCCCGCGACTGTCGATGGTGACGACACCGACGTCCATCTGCTGGAACACCGTCCGTCGAGCGATGGGGACGAGCGTGAACATATCGTGTCGGTGAACCGCGTAGGTGTAGGCCGCGGCGGTCCCGAGGTACGAGTATCCGGTGTAGTTTGGCGTCGGCGTCGGACCGAGCTGAAAGATGTACGCGATTCCCGCGATACCGGGCAGGAGTGAGCCTACCGTCAGCGCTACGAGATGCCTGCGACGGATATCGCTAGAGTCGACGGCAGCTATAGTAAGCACGCTTATTGCGACCGTGGAGAACGCGTACGCGTAGAAAACGAACAGCCAGTACAGCGGCCCCGACTGGTTACTGAGGACGACGTATCCGCCGACTTCGCCCAAGGAGACGCCACCCCAGAACAAGAGGTGCAATGGTTCGGTGAGGACTGCAACGAAAGTCAGGACCGGGAGTGCGAACAGGGCTGCATAGTGGCGCCACGAGAGATCGTACCCGACGTAGACGAGGACGAAGGCGAGCAAAAGCGCGGGATGCGGGGCGTCGCCGAGGTACTGCATCTGATTCCAGAACACCTTGGCCCCGAGCGTCGTGTACGCCTGTTCACCGGCGAACGCAGTTATCGACGCTGCGAACGAGGCGACGAGACCCGCGGCGAGCAACTGGCCAGGCGCGCGCTGACCGGCCCGCCGTCGCCATATTAGATAGCCCGCGTTAGCCCAGAGGAGCGCGCCACCAAACAGAAGCGGGAGGATACTCGGATGGCTTTGGAGCGACATGATTATCTGTTATCCTCAGAGATATCTGTACTCACAGCTTGGTAAAAAGTCCCAGACACTCGTGTCAAAGTCGATATTTCAGCGGTAAAGCTTGTAGATAATGGGTATTTCGATTGTTCTGGTCGAGCCTGTACGGCTCAGCGCTGAGGCTACTAGACTGCAAATATATGAGATTCGTCTGGCATTTCACACTCAGTTCGAAATTTCAGACTGCGATGATTGTTTTAGCTAGGTCCCTCTGATCAATCTCACCGACAATCTCGCCAGAGGTCGTGTCTTTTGTAGAAAGATGAGACATATCCATCACTCGGGAGAATCTGTATGATACTACATTGTGACTCTACTTACTCCCCCTCCCACATCCACATGTGAAACGACCAGTTTCGAACGTTCTACACCCTACAAACAGATACGCTCGCCACACGAATCAGTCCCTCAGAACCGGTTGGGTTTTCGATGATTTGACTTCGACCGATAATTGCGGTTGGGTTCTGTACAATAATAACATGAATTCTACTTCGTTGCAGCCGGGCGTAACACAATCAACATGGTTTCTCGATTAGGCCTGGCAGTTGAATCTCGAGATATCTAGTCGATTGATTGAAAACTAAGAAAAGTCAGTGAAAATAGAATACCACTCCACAAGCCATCCTATACGAAGTGACTGAAAACAGGCGACTGCTTGTTTATTGTTTTTACGACTGATACCACGACCGGAACGCTTTCGCCTAGCGTTAGACAAACATCCCTATGGGTTGGCAATCACACCCCAGCATCGCGCCGCTACTGTTTGGATCGGCGTTACTCTGTGTGAACACCGGCTATCTTCTCTGGCGCCGACAGGCTGGCCGACGCACCCCCGGCCAGCTACTTGCGGCTGCTCTCGTGGCTTCGTTTGCGATTTCGGTGAGCGCCTTTGCGCTCGAGCAGGCTGAGACAACGTTGGCCATCAAAGTGTTCTGGAATCAGGTGCAGTACGTCGGTGACGCACCGTTGGTGGCGTTCTTATTCGCGTACGTGCTGGTTTATCTCGGCCATGACCTTTCGACGCGCCACTACGCCGCACTGTCGGTCTTGCCTGTCGTCGTGTTGCTCGGTGTCTTCACCAATCCGCTCCACGGTCTACACTGGACCGGCCACAACCTCTCGACGGCCGCTGGATACGTCGTTCTCGATAACGAGCTTGGCCCACTGTTCTGGCTGTATGTCGTCTATACCTACGCTTTTCTGCTCGGGTCGTTAGTACTGCTGGCCCAGGCGGCTGTTAATTCGACCGGAAGCCAGAGGCGACAACTCTCGGCATTGATCCTTGGGACGACACTTCCAGGACTCGCTGGTGTCGCGTACATCTTCGAGGTCGGCCCCACGCCGACGCCGAACTACGTCGGGTATGCATACATTGGCACAGCCATCGCGTTTACCTATACCGCCCACCGCCACAATCTGTTCTCGACGGTACCGATCGCTCGCCGAACGACGCTCGCACAGTTAGATGCTGGACTCATAACACTCGATAACCATGGCTACGTCGTCAGTGTCAACGAATCTTCAGAAAGCATTCTCAACCGTGCAGAAGCCGACCTACTCGGACACGACGGCCGCGATGTGCTTGGGAAGTTCACCCCAGCAGTCGACTTCGACGCGACAGCACCCCGGGAGTCAACCGTCACAACCGAGGATAGCGTCTTCGATATTACCCAGAGTCCGCTCCGCCGAGGTGAGGCCTCCATTGGGAGCCAACTGCTAATCCGTGATGTCACCACGCGGCACCGCCGCGAACAGACCCTGGAAACGCTCAATACCCGGTTAGAACTCGCTCTCAAGGCGACCAAGACAGGCGTGTGGGAATGGGACCTTGATACCGACGAACTCATTTGGGATGACGCCAGCAAGCAGTTGTTCGGGTACGACACCGCGAGCGGTACTGAGACGTACGACGCCTTTGCAGAACGCCTTCCTCCAGAGGATCTAATAGCGGTGGAAGATGCAATCGAGCAGGCCATCGAGACTGGCGAGGAGTATGAGTCCGACTTCCGCATAAAGGATCCCGATGGAACTCAGCGATGGATACAGGCCCGCGGTGTCGTTGAATACGACGACGACGGCGCGCCCGACCGCATGTATGGGATTCAAACCGACATCACTGACCAGAAAGCGTACGAGCAAAAACTCGAGGAAACCAATCGGAAACTCGAAGTCTTGAACCGAATCGTGCGCCACGATATCGGCAACGACATGACCGTCGTTATCGGGCTGGGGGAGTATCTCGCCGAGGAAATTGATGACGAGATGGCACAGGAGTATCTTGAGCGAATCGTCGATCAGGGAGTACACGTTGCCGAGCTGACCGATACGATACGGGACCTCATGGACACGATGCTCAACGAGAGCGAGACGACGAAACCGATATATCTAGCCCCGATACTCGCGCAGGAGATCGAGTCGCTTCGCTCGGTAGACGATTCGGTCACCGTTTACGATCCCGAAGATGTGCCCAATGAACCAGTCCTCGCTGACGAAGCGCTAGCTGCTGTCTTTCGGAATCTCTTGACCAACGCGGTTCGCCACAACGACACGGACCGGCCTGAAATATGGGTAGACGTAACCGATGGCAGTAAGGAATTGTCCGTGCGTATCGCTGATAACGGCCCGGGGATACCAGAAACATATCGGGACGAAATCTTCGGCCGCGGAGAGAAAGGATTGGAAAGTCCGGGAAGTGGTGTCGGTCTCTATCTGGTCGATACCTTGGTTAACGGATATGGTGGCGAGGTCCGCATTGAGGAGAGCGCCCACGGCGGTGCCGCGTTCATCGTTCACCTTCAAAAATTCTCCTCAGAGAGTCAGGCAATTCAATGAATCAGTCTCAAGGAGTGGCTGACTCTTTCGGCAGAGAAAGTTACATTCTGCAAAATAGCAGACCTTGGTCCAGTTCACTGAACGCGAGGCGAAACTGAGCGTCCAACCTATATAGACTGGTCGTGATTATCTCATGAATCAGGATATCTCTCTCACCGAAGATAACGGAACGGTCTCTCTAACTCACTTGGGACGCTCCGTACAAGAAACAATGCGTATATCACGTCCTCGCTAGACTCACGGGCTGAATGGCCGGCAGTCATCCCGTCTGTTACGAGTGAAGCTTGATTAGAAAGAAACAGATTGACGTTTCTATCTTGGCCAGCCTGCACCCTCTCATAACGACGATTGGCCTTCAAAAATGACAACAAGATTGTTTGTAACCACAAACAACTATATTCCTCCCGGGCGAGCCCCGATACAGAGCCCATGTCACTTCTTGACAAATCTACGGCTGTCGTCACCGGTGGGTCCAGCGGACTGGGCCGCAGTATCTGTGAACAATTCGCCGCCGAGGGTGCGAACGTCGTCGTCGCCGACGTGCGCGAAGAGCCACGTGAAGGTGGCACCCCCACCCATGAACTGCTTGAATCCGAGTACGACGTTTCGGCGGCCTACGTCGAGTGTGACGTGACCGAGAAGAGCGACCACGAAGCCGCGGTAGAGGCGGCATCGGAACTCGGGACACTCGATATCTGGGTGAACAACGCAGGTGTCTTCCGGGCAGAGGAGTTCACTGAGGTCACCGAGGACGAGTACGACTGGCTGATGGACATCAACGTCAAGGGTACCTTCTTCGGCGCACAGATCGCTATCGAACAGATGCTCGACACTGGTACCGAGGGTAACATAATCAACCTCTCCAGCGTAGCCGGTCTCTCCGGGTCCGACAACTTCGTCACGTACTGCACATCGAAAGGCGCCGTGCGCCTGATGACGTACTCATTGGCCGATAAATACGGACCTGAGGGCATCAATACGAACGCCATCCACCCGGGTATCATCGAGACGAAGATGGTGAGCGAAGACGTGCCCATCATCGGCTCCGAGAGTGAAGAAGCATTCCTCCAGCAGGTACCCGCCCGACGGTTTGGGCAGCCCGAAGATATCAGCGACGCCGCCGTCTACCTCGCCAGCGACATGAGCGACTACGTCAACGGCGAGTCACTGGTCGTCGACGGCGGGATGACTAATACCTGAGCAGCCGAGTGAGAACCGACGTCAGTCAGCAGATGGTGCGACGTCCGACTGTGTGTATTTTTCAACGTGATGTTTTAATTCGCCACCACTGATTGGCTTCGTCAGGTAGGCCTGATAAAACAGATCAGGTGTCTCCTGAGAGTCAACAGCAGAAATGAAGACGACTGGAGTCTCAAGATTATAACGCCAGTCCGTAGCGGTTTAGCTCGATAGCCACAGCCAACGTTCCTCCCCCCGGATAGGGCGACATATGGCCGGTTGGGTGCGGGGTATGCCACTGGTAGCACGAAGCTCGGAGGCCATCCAATCAACCTGGTTCAGCGGTTGATGCCTGAGAATCGAAGTACTATATTCTATAGCTGCTCACTGCGCTCTCGTGTCACTTCTCCGATTCCCGCGTTCGCCGAACAGGCGGGGCAGGCATACACTGTGCCCTCATCGTCGCCAAATACTCGCACGAACCGGTCCGAGACGTGTCCGCTGCAGGTACTACATTCCGGCATACGAGTCAGTGACCCCCTTCAAGAGCCGATACTTTGAGACTCGACTCATACTGCCTGTGGAAATCCCTGCCTGGATACGGTATGTATTCCCAGAGTCGAACGCCTGTGCTATCTGTATCACTCGTTCTGTCCTCCCGTATTGATGATCGTGGGCTATCAAACGCCGTTGTGGATTGAATACAGACGTCTGGTGTCATCGTTCTGAATACCGAATCGCTCCAGTCGTGACTTCGGTGATTCCGATATCGGCGAGTTCGGCTATCACTGCCGGCGGAAGCGTTTCGAGCGTCTCGTCAATCTGTGGGTCAACGGAAACACCATCGATCTTGAGTGCCGATAGCTTCCCGCAGCTACCGTGGGCGGCGACTTCGAATTCAAACGGTCGGTCACGGTCGTCGACGGCCTGTACCCAGATCTTCGACAACCCGTTAGCGCTCTCCCAGTGAACACTGTTCATCACTGTAACCGACCCAGCAGGAGGGACGCATGAAGAGCTACACGCTTGGCACTGCCCTGGATGAGGCGAGGTGCCAACGTACTCATATTCGGTTCCACACCGGTAACACTGTAATGTCAGAATCATCGTCTACACTCTTCCACCAGGAGTTCAGAGTCGCCCCGCTCGTCCCGGGTCAACGTCGATGGCATCAACAGGGCAGACATCGACACAGAGCATACAGTCGATACACTGGTCCTCGTGAATGGGGTCGGCCTTGATTTCGGACTCAGGGTGATCCGGCGTATCCACCCACTCGAACACGTCAACAGGGCAGTCCTCTAGACAGGCCCCGTCCGCAATACAGACGTCGAAATCTACTGCCACATGGGTCCCGTGAATCCCCTGTTTTTTCTCCGTTGGATCTTCACCATCTGTCGTCCATACCCGATGGTCCTCGTGCCTGTCGACTTCTTCGTAGGTATCCTCGAAACTTGTATCGATAGCCATTGAGATGCCCTCTAGTACATTGGACTTGTCCAGCAACCAGCTGAACCGGTCACTATCCGAGCGAGCCCTCCATCTCCAGTTCGATGAGGCGGTTCAGTTCGACGGCGTACTCGATGGGCAGTTCCTCCGTGATCGGCTCGATAAAGCCGGCGACGATCATCTGCTTTGCGTCGTCGTCGTCCAGTCCACGGCTCTGGAGGTAGAAGACGTCCTCGTCGCCGATCTTGCCGACCGTCGCCTCGTGAGCGACGTCGACTTTCGACTCCTGGATCTCCATGTACGGCATCGTGTCCGAGGTGGACTCGTTGTCGAACATCAAGGCGTCACACTCGACGGCCGTCGAGGAGTCCTCGGCGCCGTCGGCGATGTGGACCAGGCCGCGGTAGTTCGTGCGGCCGCCGTCCTTCGCGATGGATTTGGACTCGATGGTGGACTTCGTCTCGGGCGCGTTGTGGTACACCTTCGCGCCGGTGTCGATGTCCTGCCCCTCGCCGGCCATGGCGATGGTGATGTGATTGTCCGTCGCGCCGGGGCCCTTGAGGACGGTCGAGGGGTAGAGCATGGTGGCCTTCGAGCCCATGCTGCCCGAGACCCACTCCATGGTCCCTTCGGCCTCGCAAATGGCGCGCTTGGTGTTGAGGTTGTAGGTGTTCTTCGACCAGTTCTGCACCGTGGAGTACTGGACGTGAGCGTTCTCGCCGACGAACACTTCGACCCCACCGCTGTGGAGGTTGAACGCGGAGTACTTCGGCGCGGAACAGCCCTCGATGTAGTGGACTTCGGAGTTCTCCTCGGCGATGATGAGCGTGTGCTCGAACTGCCCCATCCCTTCGGAGTTCATTCGGAAGTACGCCTGCACGGGCATGTTGACCGTGGTGTCCTCCGGGATGTAGACGAACGAGCCACCGGACCACACCGCGCCGTGGAGCGCGGCGAACTTGTTGTCGCTCGGGGGGACACACTTCGTCATGAAGTGTTCTTTGACGAGCTCTTCGTGCTCCTGGACGGCCTTGTCCATGTCACAGAAGATGACACCTTTCTCCTCCCAGCGCTCCTGCATGTTCTGGTAGACGATCTCCGACTCGTACTGGGCGCCGACGCCCGAGAGGGCGTTCTTCTCGGCTTCCGGGATGCCCAGTTTGTCGAAGGTGTCCTGAATCTCTTCCGGGAGGTCTTCCCAGCTCTCCGCGCCGCCGCGTGTCTCGATGTCCGGGCGGATGTAGGGGACGATGTGGTCGATGTCGACTTCCGAGAGGTCCGGCGCTCCGGGCCAGCCCTCCGGCATCGGCATCTCCTGGAACTGCTTGAGCGCGCGCAGGCGGCGCTCCAGCATCCATTCGGGTTCGTCCTTGTCTTCCGAGATGACCCGGACGGTCTCCTCGGTGAGGCCCTTCTCGGTCTCGAAGGCGGACTTCTCGTCCTTCTTGAACTCGAAGCGTGCTTCGGTGTCGGTCTCTTTGAGATGGTCCTGGTCTGAGCTCATGTATCAGGTATTGAGCCGAGGGGTTAAAAATTTCTAGGTAAATAAGAGGTATTATTTTGTCTGTATCGTTTACTATTTTTTAAACCAAAAATATTTTTCTGTCCTCGAAATGTGAGTTGGTATGGGAAAGACAGACAATTGCACCCGGGGATTGCCCCAGCTACCGGGAGCCGTGGTCTTTCCCACCCCCTCTCAGAGAGTATATAGACCGCCGAATCGGAATCTCGCGCGAACTAAGACGATTAGCTGTGATTATCCCCGTATGCCCGACCGAGTATACGAATCATCAATATAGGGCGCAAGTCTATCACACAGCTACCTGTCTGAGTTGGCCTTGACTACAACCACACCCGGTATCTCACCGGCAACAGGATTTTATGTCCTAACCGAGAACTTTTCAATATGGATACAAGCTCGGGGTTAACGCAGGAATGGTGGTCGTGGCAGTGGTCGGCAACCTTCGCTGTGATGTTCGGGTATTTCATCGGTGCCATGCTCTGGATTGGCGGGTTCCAGATTCCCGCTGCACTGGTGTGCCTCTCCGCCGCACTGCTCGGGATGTACGTCCTCTCCTCGGAATAGTTGCAGCTATCTCTGCGCCAAGAAATCTCATACGCGGAGTCTCTATCGTCTTCTCTCAGGATAGACCCAAGCTCTGTATTCAGCACGCTCCCGAGGACACCAATGATATCTGGCAGAATCCTCAGCGGTAGGTTTGCAAACTTATTGAGCACGTTCTTCAGGACACATAGGCCGGAATAATCGTCCTTGGGAACCATTGTGTGACGCCATCCATCAAGCCTGTAAAGAAGGGATCGGTCCCGTGGTTCACCAATCGACGATTCGTCAGCAGAAGTACGGGCACTCAGACAGAGTCATTAAGTCGAATCCAGTCAGATTGTCAAGTATGGAATCCCGTCTCGTTCGAACTGTCCGCGAACGAGTGACAGTTCGACATGTCCTCCTGACGGTCGTGTTTCTCGCCCTCGTCTATGGGTTCACTCGTTCCGTCGAGACGACTGTTGGAATCGCAGTTGGTTTTGCGCTCATAGAGACGATACAGCTCCTGCGCGAGGCACCAAGTATCGACGACCGGTGGGTCGGCATCGGCAACGGCGTGTTCATTACTGTGGTCAGTCTCGTGTGGCTGGTGTACGAACTCACTGTCGCAGCCAATACTGGTGGGCCATCGTGGTTCCCTGGCCTGACTGCCCTCATTGGTGTCTGGTTCCTCTTCGATGCGCGGCGGGACTTCACTGAAGGACGTCACCCTCACCCGAACGACGACATGACCGCCAGCGAGATGATGCTGGTGATGAACCACGGCCATCTCGTCGCTGAGGAACTGAAACAGGGACCGAAGACTGTGGCGGAACTCGTCGACGCCTGTGATCTGACCGAATCACGTGTCCGTGAAGCGCTCAATGTCGCCACTGACGACGGCATGATTTACCGAGTCGATGGTAGTCCGGGCGACGACATCGAACGGTACGCACTTGACGAATCAAAAGTTGGCGGGGTCGCGTTCGTTCGCTCGAACGCTAAACGTATTCTTCGACGGTTGGCACGGCCGTTCCGGCGCTGATAGTCCAATACATCCGAAAGGACGGTCTGAAAACAGCCACCGCTCCCTGACTCCGTTCGCAGTTGCTGTGTAGGCTTCGAGAATGTTATAGAGCGGTTCACATACTCCCATCTCGGCCTATCAGAATCGCTCAGTACAGGTGAAGCACAAAACAGTCAGTGAGGAATTTGAGTAGCACAATTGAAGCTAACAAAACTTATGCGGAGGTGGAAGGAACTTGACAGTGTGTCGTCTAAAGAACGTTCATTGCTGATTCCGAGTCTGGTTTATCTTGGTGCCACTATACTGATCGGAATACCAGCAATAATCGCTTCACTATCGGTTTTGACCCATCTATCCAGTGTAGTACTCAATACTGTAGGGATTGAACAAATACCGCCGGTCGGCGGCATCTTGTTGCTCGCGGTATCAGTCCTAATTGGTCTTCAGTTAGCCGTCGAAGCCGCCGCTGTTCAATTAGGCGGGATTGAAGCATTAGGAAGAGGGTCTTCGCGTGCTACCCTCGCTCGATATGGGTTCCTAACCCTGTGCGTGTTCATCGCTCTGGCAGCCGTTACATGGGTGGGTCTTTCCGCAGTAGTAGGCGGATATGGGTGGAGCATTATCATACTTGGACTGCTGGTCGGGTGTGCTGGGTTCATTGCCCTCTATAGGAGTACACACGCCTTCCTCACAGGATTCCGTGGCAGCGAGGTATAAGCACGTTTACTGAACGAACGGGTCGCCGTGCAGGAGACCGTCCAGTGCGTAACCGAACACCGTGGTCAGGGGGACGCCGGCTAGCGGATTGGCTACTCGAGATCGAACCGGTCGAGAGTCATAACCTTGCTCCAGGCATCAACGAAGTCCCTGGCGAACTTCTCCTCGGCGTTGTCAGCTGCGTAGACATCCCCGATAGCGCGCAGCCGAGAGTTCGACCCGAAGACGAGGTCGAAACGGGTACCCTGCCACTCGACCTCACCGGTCTCGCAGTCGCGGGCGACGTAGACGTCAGCGTCCTCGTCGGACTGCTCCCACTCGATGTCCATCGTGAGGAGGTTCTGGAAGAAGTCGTTGGTTAGCGTGCCCGGCTCGTCGGTGAACACGCCGAGGTCGGAGTCGCCGTGGGTTGCACCAAGCGACCGCAGCCCGCCGACCAGCACGGTCATCTCGGCGGCCGTCAGGTCCAGCAATTCGGCTTTGTCGACGAGCAATTCCTCCACGACGTCGACGTTCGCCGCGTCGACATCGTCACCGATGTAGTTCCGGAAGCCGTCGGTTTTCGGCCTCAGTGCCTCGAAGGACTCAACGTCGGTCTGTCCGGCGGTAGCATCGACGCGCCCCGGCTCAAACGGTACCTCGACATCGTAGCCAGCGTCGGCCGCCGCCTGCTCAACGGCCGCGTGCCCGCCCAGCACGATGAGGTCGGCCAGCGACACGCGGACGTCGTCGGACCGCGAGGCATTGAACTCCTCCTGGACCTCCTCGAGGGTGTGGAGCGCGACCGTCAGCTTCTCGGGCTCGTTGACCGCCCAGCTCCGCTGGGGTTCAAGTCGGACGCGCGCGCCGTTCGCGCCGCCGCGCTTGTCGCTGTCGCGGTACGTCGACGCGGAGGCCCACGCCGTTTTCACGAGCTGTTGGACCGACAGGTCCGTCGCAAGGATGTCGGTCTTGAGGTCAGCGGCGTCCTCGTCATCGATAACCTCGTAGTCGGCGTTCGGCAGCGGGTCCTGCCAGATCATCTCCTCTTCGGGAACCTCGGGGCCGAGGAAGCGCTCCGGTGGGCCCATGTCGCGGTGCGTGAGCTTGTACCAGGCCCTCGCGAAGTTGATGCCGAACTCCATCGGGTTGTCCTGGTAGCGCTCGATGATCTCACGGTAATCCGGGTCGCGCTTGAGCGCGATATCCGTCGTAAGCATCATCGGCGTCACCGTGTCGTCGCCCTCGACGTCAGGCGCGGCCGTCCGGAGGTCCTCGTCGAGCGGGATCCACCGCCAGCCGCCGCCGGGCCCCTTCTCAGCGGCCCACTCGTAGTCGAGGAGGTTGTCGAGGTACCCCGTGTCCCACTCGGTCGGCGCCGACGTCCAGGGCCCCTCGATGCCGCTCGTGATGGTATCTTTGCCCTTGCCGGAGCCGTAGTCACTCTCCCAGCCCAGGCCCTGGTTCTCGATGGGGGCAGCCTCGGGTTCCGGACCGACGTGTTCGTCAGGGTCGGCCGCGCCGTGGACCTTCCCGAACGTGTGGCCGCCAGCAATGAGCGCAGCGGTCTCCTCGTCGTTCATCGCCATCCGGCTGAAGGACTCCCGGATGTTCTCCGCGGACGCCTCGGGATCGGGGTTGCCATCAGGACCCTCGGGATTCACGTAGATGAGGCCCATGACGGTCGCGCCGAGGTCGCCCTGGAGGCTGCCGTCCTCGTCCCAGCGCTCGGAGGCCTCCCACTCATCCTCAGGCCCCCAGTCGACGGCTTGATCGGGCTTGAAGGTGTCCTCGCGGCCGCCTGCAAAGCCGAAGGTCTTGGCGCCCATCGACTCAATGGCGACGTTCCCCGCAAGGACGATGAGATCTGCCCACGAGAGTTTGCGACCGTACTTCTGCTTGACCGGTTCGAGCAGCCGCCGGGCTTTATCGAGGTTCGCGTTGTCCGGCCAACTGTTCAGCGGTGGGAGGCGCTGTGCCCCCTCTGATGCCCCGCCACGGCCGTCAGTCGTCCGGTACGTGCCAGCGCTGTGCCACGCCATCCGGATAAACAGCGGGCCGTAGTGGCCGTAGTCAGCCGGCCACCATTCTCGTGAGGTGGTCATCACGTCCTCGATATCTGACTTCACCTCCGCAAGGTCGAGTTCCTGGAACGCATCCCCGTAGTCGAACTCCTCGCCGTGTGGCCCGAGATTGCGGGCGTTCTCGTCAAGGATTTCGACGTTCAACATGTCCGGCCACCAGTCTTGATCAGACTGACTCATTGTCAGATAATTCCTATCCACGCATATAATATTGTTCAATTCAAAAGTAGTGGTTCAGGTAAGTGAATAATTGTTTGTTAATCCTGATTTATCAAGGACGACGTAAACGGGTCACCCGACGAACAGTGGTGTCCATATAGACATTCGTCTCAGAGCACCAAGCCACGATTCTGCTAACCGTGAGCGCACTGAGCAGCTGGTTATCCCAATTGTCTTGAAAACAACTCTGTGAGAACTGTCCGTTAATTCCGTATCTACATATTCGAGTTCCGCTTGTGTGTCTCTCGATAATTAGCAGTGCCAGCTCTCTTCAGAAAACTGGTCGTGATTATCTCAGCATACTCAACCTAGCAGATTATCTGTCAGTATAAATTACACGAGTGCCGTGGCCAGCAACTACCTCTCAGAAGTCTATTAGAAAGGCTGTGCAAATACAGAGGGTGAGACTTGTTTAGACGCTCCTGAACGCGTCGGGTAGTAGTACTACCGGGTGAACAAAATCTGTCATTGAGTGCTTCTCCATCCAGATGTGTTCTTCGGCCAAATGTCTTAGCGGACGATCTACACCGCGTGTGAACTACCCTACCCTATTCGCTCACGGCTGACGCCGTTCGCTCCTTGAGGGTAGGGCTTCCTGCTTCTAGGACGCGCTTTGCAGACACCGTATCGGTGTCCACAGGAAGCGCAGTCTCCACAGGTGTTGATTCGGAGTGTCCCACTCCTACGTATTCAAGACCGCGAGAAAGGATGTTCCACGCCGCGTTCGCGTCCCTGTCCGCCTCAAACCCACAGGTGGGACAGGAGTGTTCACGGACCCACAACGGCTTCTCCGTCTTGACCCCGCAGGACGCGCACTCCTTGGTCGTCCCTCTTGGGTTCACAGCGACGAAGTGCGTCCCCTCCCGCTTGCACTTGTATTCGAGCAACGAGAGAAACGTCCGCCACGCGGCGGACGCCGTGTTACGGCTGTTTGACGGCGATTCCATCATCCCCTTCACGTTTAGGTCTTCGACTGCTACGAGGTCGTACTCCCGAGCGTAGTAGTTCGAGAGTTTGTGCAAGAAGTCCCGGCGCTTTCGCCGAAGGTCGGCGTGACACTCCGCGACCTGACGCCGTTGCTTCTCGTAGTTGTTCGACCCGTGTTGCTTCTGCGCGAGCTTCCGTTGCTCTCGCTCCAAGCGTTCGCGCTCGTCGGACAAGTCAAGCGACACGACCGCAGTGCCGTCAGTGTCGTGAGAGTACTTGCAAATCCCTACGTCGATGCCGACGCATTTCTCAGGGCTCTCGGGCGGTTCGGGCGGCTCACGATCTATTTCCACTCCGAAGGTGGCAAACCAGTCGCCCGTCGGTTCCTTCTTGACCGTCACCTGCTTGAGGGTGGCGTCGTCGGGGATGGTGCGGTGAAGCCGAATCGGTATATCCGCGAGTTTCGAGAGGGACAAGACAGTCTGACCGCCCTTCTTGTCGAGCTTGAAGCCAGACTGACTGTAGGTGAAACTGCGGAACGCCCGTGGCGGCTTCCACTTGAGTTGACCGACGCCGTAGCCCTTCTTTTTGAGTTTGGAGAGTCCTTTGAGGTTATCGAACAGCCGTTCCACGACCGTTTGGAGAACTTTCGAGTACACGTCAGAGAGACCGCCCCACCACTTCTTGAGGTCGGGCAGTTCCGACCGCAGAGAGGTCATAGACGGCAGTTCGCCGTGTTCGTCTTGGTACTCGTTGAGGCGGTAGAGCGTGTGGTTGTAGAGCTGCCTACAAATATCTCGGTGCCGGTCCAACTCCTCGCGGTGGGTGTCGGATGGCTTGAGACGGTATTTGTAGGCGTAGTACATTCTACTCGCGTTGGTCCTCAACGTACTGTTTCAGCACATCCAGGGACACCTGCCCTGTCGAGATGAGGCAGTACGAGTCATTCCAGAACGAGTCGCCCCACAGGTCGGTCTTCAATTCGTCCGCGTACTCGTTTCGGATACGGCGGGCGGTCGCGCCCTTGACCGTGTTGATGAATTTCACGAGGTCTGTGGTTGGTTTCGCCCGGAATAGGATGTGTATGTGGTCGTCCTCGCCGTCAAGGTTCGTCAGTTCGACGCCGTAGTTGTCCGTGAACCCGCTGATGACCTCGTGAATGAATTGGGTTCGCTCCTCGGTTAGCACTCCACGCCGATACTTCGTGGTGAGTATCAGGTGGTAGTGCAGGGAAAATGTCGAGTGAGCTCCCGATTCGAGGTCGTACTCCATTAGGTTCGGCTATTACTATACTACCCTAGTGCAAAAACGTTGCGAGTGCGTCGGCCTGTGGGCCTGCAACCGTAGAGTGTACGATAACTGTGCGGCACTGTATCCCCTCCCTGCTCGCGCCTTCCCTTCGGTCGGCGCTCGCTGAGGAAGGGGGCTTAGCGCCTCAATTCAGCTAAACAAGGCCCAGGGGTGCATTCAGCAATCGGTTACCGAACCCGTGTCGAAACTCAGAGGGCCAATGAAATCGCCCTATCTTGCTCGGTCTGCTATCTCCTAAACGTCTCGAAGTATCGGTGTGAACCTACGGAATAGGAAGAGAAGACTATTGACAGGATTCACCTGCTATGGTCTAACTACTCCTCCTCCCCCTCCTCCATTGACTGGGACAGTCCGGTTCGTTATTTCAATTGATTTGTCATTAGTTTCGTACACCCATACCGTGATTGTGGTCGACCCCCTTCTGGGCTGAGTCGGCGAAAGTTTTGTAGCAGTAAAATCACCCCCATTTGTCGAAATTTCCAATGAATCTGTATCAGGAGTTGCTCGGTTACCGATATGCTTCTCGACGACGACGGTGACTGTTCCGTCACTCACGCGGCTGAATGTAATGTTCTTAACTTCCGCTGTCGATTCATCTGCTTTAGCCTCAATACTACCAATCGACGCCGTGGGATCGACGTCGTCTGGCACATTGTACTCTGAAAGCGTTGCAGTCTTGTCGGCTTCCGGGGACTGCCAGATGAGTCGCAGGGTCTTGCCGCCTTTCACGTTGACCGTCGCCGAGTCTCCTGCGGTGATCTCTCCACTCCACTCTGTGATACCGCCGAAAGAGGTCTTTTCGTGTGCAGCGCCTGCGAACCGCAACTGGTCCCCATTGAGTGTTGCGCCGCTCGTATGCGTGACCTCAATATCGCCTGTGTCCAGGACCTTGAACTCGAAACTTGCAGGGGGGCCCGTACTATCTAAGCTCTCCCCGAAGCCCAGCGCAAACACCGAGACGACAGCCCCCAGTATCACGACGACACCCACCATCAGGATAACCGAGATGACCGATGAGACGGCGTCGTCGGCACTTCGTATATTCCCCGAACTCATTTATTTGATAGCTAATGGGTGTATATGAATTTCAATCTACCGGTAATAATTGCTGGCGCTCGGAATACCATTGAGTGCCAACATATTTTGACTTGGTTCAGTTAATATAGGAAGTAAGTCAATTAGCAGACTGTGCGGTTTCCAGGTGTGAGTTTTTCAACGTGGTGTCCACTCGTGAGTCTCACGCTAATCAGAGATAGGGCTCTCCAAGAAATGGTCGTGATTATCGCCGCATGCTCAACCGAGCAGACCACCGATCAGTACAGAAAGCTGATGTAGCGAACTCGTTTAGGAATCGGTATGGCCGCCGTTCGTTCGAATATTCGCCACCCGATCAGTATCGGGATTCTGGGCGGAGTCGGCTATGGGGCTGCTGTGCTGGGATGGATGTTTTCACGTGGTGTTTACGTTTCACCAGGGAATCCGGTTTCTATCGTTACGGGGGTCGGGTATGCAATAGGGGGATTGGTCCTCATGGCCGCTGTTCCGCTGTACCTGTTGGCTCGGTTCTCACTAATCCTTCCCACAGGGATGACGATCTGGCTGCTCGGAAATACAGTGTATCAAGAACTGTATGGAGCGCATCTCCACCCCCTGACGTCGTATCTCACTGTCTGGCCACTGCTGTTCGGGGTAGCGATAGGAGCCGGTATTCTAGAAGTGTTTATTAGAGCTGTCACGGAGCGGATAATTGGTATGGGCTAGTTGCGATCGCTTGTGTAACGACATATTGATCATGCTTCTCTAAATGTGCTGGACCCTCAGATACCTCTGTAGTGGCGCATCAGACGCTTAGACGAGTATCTGGCTCCTCGGTTATACAGACAGTCGGCTCTGTTGAAACCCTCAGTCCGTGATAGAATTTGGTTGCCTCGCTGAATACAGAGCGCAAGTCAGTAGCATAGAACCTAACCCAGACGTGACTCAGCGGGGACGTCCACTGGCTGTTAGAGACGACGTGTAACTCGGTATGTTCGACAGATAATTACTACCCACCCTCATACATGACTGTATAGAATGCCGATTTCCAGTGATGAATTCGATGCAGGAACGATCGAAGTGAGCGGCGACGAGCCGATTGCCAACGACGAGGACGATCCCATCGAAACCGAGAAAGACCTCGTCACGTCGTTCCTGAGTGAGCGGCCCGACAAGGCGTTTACCGAGCGAGAGATCGTTCTCGGTGTCGATTTCAGCCCCGTATTCATGAACCGGACGCGGAACCCCCTCGGGTCGTTTGCTGACGGGTTGATCGATTTCACCGGTGACGTAGCTGCCACAACAATCGTCGTTAACGATATCGACGAAGCACTCGACGACCTCGTCGAGGAGGGAATCGTGACGACCAAACAGGTGGAGTCGGAGAACGGGACGTCAGTCTATTACAAATTAGCGTAGCTCGACAGTGGCGCTTTACCCGTCACCACAACCTTTGGAGTGAATCCACCTTGCGAAGTCTGCTGAATACATCCCCTGAGCCGGCTCTGTTGAAATCCTCAACCGCTGATAGTGCGCTGAGACCGTGCTGAATACAGAGCGCGAGTCGGTCACGGATGTGCGAGTTTCAAGAGCCCTATCGGGACGACACTGAGGAACGGCAGATACACCGGGAGGAGTACCCACGAGACGGACGGGCCGAGCGGCGTGGCAGCCACAACGACGCTGCCGACGGCGATGAGAGCGGCAGAGCCGACCGCAACACCGACGAATCGGCGGTTGAGCGGGGAGAGCTCAGTCGACTGGAGCGGGAGGTCAAATGTCTCGATAAAGGTCTTTGGGTTATCAACTGGTCCAATCGTGCGTTCGGTCTCGTCGTCGCCCCAGCCGGTCGTTACGGTGACTGTTCGCGTCCCGAAGTGCCGGTCAGAGAGTCGTGTCTCGACGATAGCGGCGTCACGTAACTCGCTGACCGGCGTCGTCCACTGTGGTTCGTCGGCCAGGCGATCGTGGGCGACGAGGTAGTCGTCGATCCGATGGTACGTCGTCCACCTGTTCATCAGAACTGCCTCAACGACGTCGCCAGCGAGCATGAGGCCGAGCAGGAAGAGCGCAGCGAGACCGCTTCCGACCCAGAGCGCCGTCGAGGGCGCTCCATCGCCGAGAAACGTGGGCACGCCGAGCCAGACGGTCGTGGCCAACCCGAGGTAGAATGGTCCCGTCGTGGTGGCCGTCTGCCAGATTGCACCCGCCGCGACCGAACGCCCGTCAACGTCGACCGTGGCCGACGGCTGCCCCACAGGGACGTCGACCGAGTTGGCGGTCGCGTCGCTGTCGGGACCGGAGAGCCAACCGGTGAGCCGGCCTCCCCCGCCGCGTTCCGCGCGGAAACCCGACCATTCGAAGAGTACCTTCACGACCACGAATACGACGAGCACAGATGTCGCTCCCGCCACAGAGACAATAAACAGAAAAAAGGCGAGAAAGAATCCCTGACGAGCGGGAATCTCGACGACGGCATACGGAGAGAGCTCCACATACCGTCCGCTCCTAAAGTAGGTGTGGACGGTCTCGACGACCTGCCCGACGACCAGCGCGACGACGCTGAGTAGTACCTCCGGACGGCCGAGAACATCAACGACCGCGACGACTTCCGAGACAGGGGCAAGGACAAAAAAGCCTACCCACACGCCACCGGCGACGACTGCGGCAGCGAACGGGACGTTCCGCGGGTAGATCGGCGGCAAACGGTCGTGGACGGTGACGCTTCCGCGTTTGTCGACGAGGTCGCTCTCGGCGACGCTGAAGACGCCGCTCTCGCGGTCGGAAGCAGGCGGGTTGCCGGCGAACAGCGCTTTCACTCCCGCGAGCGGCAGCAGGACCAGCAGTTCGAGGGCGTAGACGGCGACGAGCGTCTCGGGGTCCCAGCCGAACCACACCACCCCCACGAGAGGGAGAGCGTTGGCAGCGAGGACGGGGAGAAAGTCGAGCGCTGTCTGTGGGGCGTCGCCGTACCGGATGGAAGGCATTGGTTGCGCTCTCCCTCTCTCTCAGTGATAGATATGTCTGGTGGAACAATTGTAAGAGACAACACGGTCTCGGAACCGTGCTGTCCAAAAGACAATTTTTTGAACAATGAACACTATCGTCGTCGAAGTGTGCTTGTCAGAGCGCCAACTCTGACCCTTGCTGCATACAGTCTCTGTAACTCGCACGCCACTTCTGTCAGGTCCTGAGGAGTTCAACAGAGCCAGACGGTCCCGTTTAGCATAATCTCTATTTCGTTGTTTGAGGAACCAACACTCCTTTATCGTTGGCCACGAAACCAACGTAGTACCGGATGGAACCAACGGCCGACGACCTCGATGGATACGACAACGCCACAGTGTACGAGGATGGGACTGTGATTCGCGTGTCGATCCGGCGGACGGACGACGACGCCTATCCATCGGGATGGCGGTACACGCTTCACTACGGAGAGCTGACTGCCGGTCCCAAAACGCTCGACGACGGAACGATCCGTCGCTACGACAACTCACACGAGGATACGAAAGGCCACGAATTACACGTCGCTCCCGACCCGGAACCGAAATTCATCGAGTTCCCTGGCATCGAGGAACTCTACGAACGGTTCTGGGACGAGATTCCGAAGCCACGATTCGGTCCATCCAACGACAACGGTGATACCCATGACTGAACAGAACGTGCTCGTGGTCACGGTAGACGACGAGACCAACCCGTACGAAGAAGGCCTCGAAGCGATTCAGACACTCAAAGACGGAGAATACCTCGACCGGCCGGCGACTGTCCGATTCCCGAACGAGAGCCAGCTAACTGATGTGTTTAACGAACGGACGTACACGCTCTTGCGTGTGATCAGAGACGAAGGACCAGACAGCATTCGCGAGACAGCACGACTGGTCGGGCGTGACAAAAAGAACGTCCACGAAGAGCTGACAACACTCGAAGCGCTGGGCGTCATCCGCTTCGAGGCAGTTGGGCGGGCAAAGAAGCCAGTGTTCCCCTACGACGATCTCGTCGTAACGCCACTTTCTCACGATCCCGGAGACGGAGCCACTGCCGCCCCCTGAAATCTTTGTTCTCCCGAACGCCTCATACAACCTAGTACTCATTCACCCCGAAAAATGGACCCACAAAGTTTGAGTAGAGGCTGTCCGAAACGGCTTCGTTTCCGGTATTGTGGAACAGAATATGCCAAGAGATGCTGGTCGTGATTATCTCACTAATCGGCATCAACAAGCTGGGAGCGAAGAGGTATGACGACCGAGCGCCACAGAAGACTCACGTTGGCGGTTCTGTCTCAATGTGATCGGTAATATCCTTGGCGACTGCCATTATTCCGGTAATCGTTTCCGATGTATCGCGTAACGGTGCCGTAGACAGGCTCAATCGGACCTGTTCGCCGTCTTTTGTTTGTCGCTGTATTTCGTAATTACTGATTGTTTCTCCACTGAGTGCACGACCGAACTGTCGCTTGAACTCCGACTGTTGGCCCTCCGTATGGAGGCCGATCGACTGTATGCGCTCACCGATCACAGCCTCAGCGTCGAATCCGAACACCTCTTCAGCAGCCTCGTTCCACAACTCGATCCGTCCGTCCATGTCAAGCGCGAAAATCGGGTCTGGGGAGACCTCGATAATGGCTTCGAGTCGCTCAGTAACGTCTCTGAGGGACTTCTCACGCTCGATTCGCTCTGTGACGTCTTCCTGAAACCCGACCCAGTTTCAGTACTTCACAAAGCCGCTTAGTTAGAACGTCTGCTTGCTGAAGGTGTGTCTAAAACCAAACAAGCAGACGGTGAGATCCACGAGGACCAGCTT